>ENA-OQAN01000029-OQAN01000029.1-human-gut-metagenome-genome-assembly--contig:-NODE-29-length-72504-cov-3.669812_pt1 | contig 72504 bp, 91 predicted proteins | sample MGYA00242735_ERZ504527 | MGnify/ENA primary metagenome ERZ504527 (study PRJEB26092, sample SAMD00036230) | human gut metagenome | host: Homo sapiens | study: EMG produced TPA metagenomics assembly of... | reverse complement strand
CCATCATAAAATGCTGACTCATGAGTACCACGTTTCCGGTCTGTGCATTCGAAAACACGCCATCTCTCGTAAAATAAGTGTATGCATCCTGGAACCACCGGACAGTGCCAGAAACACACTCGTGATAAACGCCTCCGACATCTGCACTTTCGTACTCCTTGGCTCATTTTGATTCAAAGCCAATGTTCTCACCTCTTATTCCCGTTTTTTCTCATTGATTTCTTACATCGACTGTATTATAGTATCCCTGTTATCAGATGTAAAAAGTATTATTGATATATCCATCATATGATTTTTATATAATAAATAAAAGGAGATAAAACACCGCATGATCACTTACGACTATTACCGTATTTTCTACTATGTTGCACAGTATAAAAGTTTTACCAGAGCTGCAGAGGCACTGCACAATAACCAGCCAAATATCACAAGGTGCATGAATAATCTGGAATCGGAATTAAACTGTACACTGTTTTTGCGCTCTAACAAGGGGATAACGCTGACTCCCGAAGGAAAAAGATTATATGAACATGTTGCGATTGCCTATGAGCAGCTGTCGCTTGGGGAAGATGAGATCCGTCAGAATAGGGATCTCGAAAATGGACTGGTTTCCATCGGAGCCAGTGAAAATGCGCTGCGCCTGCTATTGCTTCCGGTATTAGAACGTTTTCACGAACAATATCCACATGTGCGCATCCGTATTTTCAATCACTCCACACCACAGGCAATTTTAGCATTAGAGAGCAAGGTCGTCGATTTTGCAGCAGTCACCTCACCACTTACCATCCAAAAGCCACTGCACAAAACACACCTTGCCTCCTACCGCGAAATTCTGATCGGAGGAACAAAATATAAAGAACTGGCTTCACAGATCCGAAGCTTAAATGATCTTTCCGGAATACCGGTTATAGGGCTTGCCGACGGCACCGGTACCAGAGAATTGTATCACCGTTATTTCTTAAGTCATGGTCTGATGTTCGCACCTGATATGGAGCTGCCACCACCGACCAGATCCTTCCTATGATCACACACAATCTCGGTATCGGTTTTTACCCGGAGGAGCTCGCTGCAGAGGCGATCGCACGCGGCAGCGCCTACGCGATCCGTCTCGTCGAACCCATACCGGAACGTGAAATCTGTTTAGTCACAAACAGCAGCACCCAGATGAGTGCTGCTGTCCGCAAAGTAATTTCTTTTCTTTAAACCATTATCGGTCTTCCCTGAAGTACGCTTCTCCAAGGCTTGCCGGCGGCTGGTTTTCCTGTTTATTTCGTTTACTTGTGATCACAAGTACAATGATCGTCACCACATAAGGAAGCATCTTGCAGAGTTCCTGTGTTGCACGGGTCAGTCCCGGCAGATAGATATATAAAATATAAAGTCCGCCAAACAGGAATGATCCCCAGATTGCATGATCCGGATTCCAGAGTGCTAAAATAACCAGTGCGATTGCCAGCCATCCACGGTCACCAAATCCGTTGTTAGACCAGGTTCCTCCGAGATATTCCATGACAAAATAAAGTCCTCCAAGACCTGCGATTGCTGCTCCTGTCACAGTTGCAATGTATTTGTATTTTGATACATTGATACCTGCAGCATCTGCAGTCGCCGGGCTCTCCCCGACTGCGCGTAAGTTTAAGCCGCGTCTGGTCTTTTTCAGGAAATAAGTCATACATACGGCAAGGATCACGGATAAATAGGTCAGAAAACCATAGGAAAATAATAAATCTCCGATCACAGGGATTGCAGAAAGTCCCGGTATTTTTGCACGAAACGCTGCCGCCGTAGTCTGTACGGAAATCTGTCCGACACCTCCGGCAAGTTTTGAAATAGAACCGCCGAAGAAGTTACCAAAACCTACTCCAAACGTTGTTAAAGCCAGACCAACAACATTCTGATTTGCACGCAGTGTGATCGTCAGGAAACTGTAGATCAGCCCACCTAATGCAGACACGATCAGTGTTGCCAGAAATGCAATCAACAGTCCAACAAATCCATTCGGGTTTTCTTTGCCATTTTCATAAAAGAATGCCCCCATCAGACCGGCAATACCACCCATGTACATGATACCCGGTATTCCAAGATTTAAGTTACCGGACTTTTCTGTCACGATCTCTCCGGTCGCACCGAATAATATCGCAACGCCCTGTCCGATTGCTTTTTGTATAAATGTCATAAGCAGATTCATTTATTTTCCCTCCTTATGGTTCTTTTTCCATTCCAGTCTGTAATTAATGAAAACTCACATCCGATCAGGAAAAACAGCAAAATACCTGTAATGATATCTGATGCATTCTCATTTAAACCAAACTGGGAAGCGATCTGGATCGATCCCTGCTGCATAAATACTAAAAATGCAGATACTAAGATCATGGCAAATGGATTAAATTTAGACATCCATGCTACGATGATCGCGGTAAATCCACGTCCGCCTGCTGTACTTGTAGAAATCGTATGGCTTGCACCGCTGACGATCAGACAGCCGGAAAGACCACAGATAGCACCGGAAATCATCATGGTACGGATGATTACTTTTTTACATTGATGCCGGCATAACGCGCGGTATTCTGGCTTTCTCCGACAACAGCGATCTCATATCCCTGTTTACTGTATTTCATGTATACATACATACCGAGTGTGATGACAAGAACCACGATCACATTCAGTCCATACATATTTCCAAACACAGATGGGAACCATCCTTTCTGTCCTGCTGCATTGATAATACCGACCGTATTCGAACCGGATGGATTCTCCCAGAATACAATGGCAAATGTTACAAGCTGCATTGCCACATAATTAAGCATCAGCGTAAACAATGTTTCATTTGTGTTAAAATATGCCTTAAACACTGCCGGGATCAATCCCCAGATCAGACCTGCTGTGGCACTTGCAATAAAGATCAGGATCAGAAGAAGCCAGTTTGGCATTGCATCCCCCGCATAGATCATCAGTGCGGCGGTTGCCATACCTCCCATTAAGATCTGTCCCTCAGCTCCGATATTCCAGAACTTCATTTTAAATGCAGGCGTCAGTCCGATCGCAATACATAAAAGTACTAATGTCTCGCGGATCGTCACCCACACACGACGGCTGCTTCCAACCGCACCATCTACGATACCAAGATATACCTGAAGCGGATTCTGTTTTGTGATCGCAACGATCACAAGTCCTGCAACGATCAGCGATAATACAACAGCTATAAGACGGATTCCCCATGCTTTAGCAGTGCTTATCGTATCCCGTTTTATCATACGAACTGCCGGTTCTTTTACTTCTTTACTCATTTGCCTGTTTCTCCTCTCCCGAACCTGTCATCAAAAGTCCGAGTTTTTCTTTTGTGGTACTTCTCGCATCCACAATACCGGAAACTCTTCCGCCATTTAACACAAGTATCCTGTCGCACAGCTCTAAGAGCACATCTAAGTCCTCGCCGACACAGATGACAGCAACTCCCTTTTTCTTCTGGTCATTTAAGAGATTATAGATCGTATAGGAAGAATTGATATCAAGTCCGCGCACCGGATATGCTACCATCAGCACATTCGGATTGCTTGCGATCTCCCGTCCTACCAGAATTTTCTGGACATTTCCACCGGAAAGACGGCTGACCGGAGTTTCAACACCCGGCGTTACGACTTCAAGTTTGTCAACGATCTCCTGTGCCAGTTTCTTCGGTGCCTTACGGTCTGCAAAGAAATGTTTTCCTTCCTTGTAGCTGCGGATCATCATGTTATCAGTCAGATCCATGGAACCGACTAATCCCATTCCGAGACGGTCCTCCGGGACAAACGATAATGCAATACCAAGTTTTTTGATATCCTCCGCTTTCATGTCGGAAATTTTTTCGACCTTTCCCTCCGGTGACTCATAAAGGATCTCACCACTCTCGATCGGCTGCAAACCAGCCACAGACTCTAAAAGTTCTTTCTGTCCGCTTCCGGAAATGCCTGCAATACCGAGGATTTCGCCGCTGTATGCGGTAAAGGAAGCCTCTTTTAATACTTTTAAACCTTCCTTGTTCCGGCATGTCACACCGCGCATCTCAATTCGTTTTTTTGCATTTTCCGGTTCGGTACGGTTGATATCAAGCGTTACTTTTTCACCGACCATCATCTCAGTTAGAGACTCTACCGTTGCACCTTTTGTCTCCACCGTATCTATGTACTTTCCTTTTCGAAGCACTGCCACACGGTCAGAAAGCTCTAATACTTCGTTTAACTTGTGTGTGATGATGATGATGGATTTTCCTGCGGCACGCATGTTGCGCAATACCGCAAATAATTTTTCAGTCTCCTGCGGTGTTAAAACGGCAGTCGGCTCATCTAAGATCAGAATATCCGCGCCACGGTATAAAACCTTTACGATCTCAACTGTCTGTTTCTGGGAAACGGACATATCATAAATTTTCTGGGATGGATTTAAATCAAAACCATAGCGGTCTGTCAGTTCTTTGACTTCTTTTTCCACCTGTTTTAAATTCAGGCGTTCTTTTCCCGGCAGACCTAAAATAATATTCTCGGCGGCTGTCAGGATATTGATCAGCTTGAAATGCTGATGAATCATTCCAATTCCGAGTTCGAAGGAATCTTTCGGGGACCGGATCGTCACGGTTTTCCCATTCACACGGATTTCTCCCTCATCCGGGAAATAAATACCGGAGAGCATGTTCATCAGCGTAGTCTTTCCACTACCATTCTCTCCTAATATAGAAAGGATCTCTCCCTTTCTCACTGTCAGATTTACATTGTCATTTGCGACAACCTCTCCAAAACGTTTGGTGACTCCCAAAAGTTCAATCGCATTTACCGGTTCCACAAACAGTCCTCCTTTAACGTAAACTGCGGAACTGTGATAAAAGGTCTGTCCTTTCACAGTTCCGCTTATTTATGATACAAAAAGCATTCATTCAGACATGCTCTTTTGCATTATGGCAGAATTATATTCTGCTAAAAATCTTAATCAATCATTCTGCACCGCAGATGCTCTTAGTTGGTCACAGAAGTGATACCATCAATAATGATATCGAAAGATGGAGCAGATGCCAGCTCAGACTCATGATAGTATCCGTCTGATACATAATCTGCATATTTTGCATAATCGCCACCTTCTGCGATCAGGTCTTCTAAGGAAGAACCATTTACAGTAAATGCGGATGTATCGAATACATGAAGTGATCCGTCTTTGATTGCATTTTCAACTTCTGTTACTTTTGCGTCTGTTCCCTCTGCTGCAACTGCCTCGTTGATCGGTGTAATGTCAACTGCACCTTCTGCAAATCCCTGACACCAGTCAGTCTCGATTGCTGTTCCGTCTAATACACACTGTACTGCATGTGTATAGTAAACACCCCAGTTATTTGTCGGAGAAGTAAGTGCTGCATCCGGAGCAACAGTTGTCATATCAACGTTGTAGCCGACACATGGAACTTTCTTATCCTCACAGGTACTTGGCGCACCAGTGGTATCTGCATGCTGGCTGATCAGGACACATCCGTCATCGATCAGTTTTGCTGCTACCTCTGCCTCACCGGACATATCTGCCCAGCTGTTTGTATACTGTACTTCCATAGTTGCGGAAGGACACTGGCTCTTTGCACCTAAATAGAAAGAAGTAAATCCGGAAATAACCTCTGCATACGGGAATGCACCAACATAACCGATCTTAGCTGTATCCTCTGTGATGGTTCCGTCTGCGATCATCCCGTTTAATTTCATACCCGCAACAACGCCGGAAACATAACGTGCTTCGTAGATAGAATCAAAATAGTTGTGCATATTGGAAAGTCCGGAAGATGCTGCCTGATATCCGGTTGCATGGCAGAACTGAACCTCCGGGTACTCTGCTGCTGCCTGAAGCAGGTAGCTCTCATGTCCAAAGCTTGTACCGAAAATAATGTTACATCCCTGATCTGCTAAATCAACTGCTGCATCATAAGCAGATTCATCTTCCGGGATCAGAGTTTTCTCTACGACCTGATCCTCAGATAATCCGAGATTGCTCATCATCTGATCAATACCAGCCATATGTGCTGCTGTATATCCCTCGTTCTCATCACCAATGTAGATCACACCTACCTTGATATCCGATGCTGATTTTGCTTCGCCGGCTGCTGCACTGCTCTCTGTCGCAGCTACAGTATTGTCTGCAGCACTGTTATCTGCTGCATTGCCTGCTGATGCATTGTCTGCAGCTCCATTTGAACCACATCCTGCCAGCATGGAAACGGTAAGTCCCATTGTCAATAATACGCTTAATGCTTTCTTCATTTTTTCATCCTCCTGTATCACTACTTGATAGAAATACATGAGTAAATTTAGCATAGAGAAATTTTTCCGTCAATGCAATTTTCGTCGTATTTCCCGGAAAATTCAATTTTTAACGCAAAATTTTTTCATTTATAAGCGGAGGTTATTTTTATCATTCCACAAACTTATGGTTCCCAGCTTAACGAAACATTTTTTATAATCCCTCTGTCATTCAACTGTTTCAGAAATGAAACCAGAAGCGGTACTACAAACAGACCGATGATTCCAAAAAATTTTAAACCGATCAGCATACATGGCAGCATGATCACCGGCGATAACCCCATCTGTTTTCCCACCAGTTTCGGCTCGATCAGATTCCGCACGACTGTTATTACAAGGTAAAGCGCGAACACACCGACTCCGGTAGAGATCCTTCCCGATGCGAAGGCGAGTACCGCCCACGGGATCAACACTGTACCGGTTCCAAGCACCGGAAGGATATCAAGTACCGCAATAATAAATGCAATGGCAAATGCATTTTTGATTCCAAGCAAAAACAGACCTGCCACAAGTTCCGCAAACGTGATCCCGAAGATCAGACAATAAGAGATAATGCATTTTCCCATCGTCCCTGTCACATAATTTTTTCCATCCCGGAACGCACGCTGGTATTCCGCCGGAATCTGCCGCTTTAAAAATGCCCTGATCTGTGGAAATTCCAGTTCCATAAATACCGTTGCGATCACTGTGATCAGAAGTTTCATAAAAAATCCCGGTATTCCTGCTGCCATCCCGGATACCCCGTCAATAACACCATCTGAAATGCCCGACATCAACTTGCCTGCATTCTTTATCGTCTGTGCTGACTCCGCACCGACATCCTGCAATCCTTGCGTTTTTCCAGTCTGCCCTACCGGATAAAACACAAACTGACAAACGTTCCACCCACTGATAAAAACGTGCATAACAGGCACAACCGTATCCGAAAAAAAGACAGACAGCTCCCGCGTCAGATCATAGATCAGCCTCACCAGATAACTGCCTGCAAAATAAAGGACGGCTGCCAGAAGTATATAAAAGAAAAGAACCGTTGTAACCGCCACGATTCCTCTTTTGATATGTGTTCTCTCCGTAATGAACTTTACTGCTCCAGCCAATAGCGCCGCCACTGCAAACGCCGCAAGAAACGGAAACAGCACAGAACCTGCCGCCTTAAGCACTACCCACAAAATCACAAGCCACACCACCCAGAATGCAAATCCGGTCAGAAAATCCTTTTGCCGCCTCAATCGTTCTTCTCTGTTCATCGCCCACCATTTTTCCTTTACTGTATCTCTTTTTCATCCACTATTATTATCTATATCCTCTTTCGGTGGTATTATGTATCCTTTAGATTAGGATTATATATTTCTTTTCGATTTGTAGTACATCACTCACTATGAAAAAAACCCACAGCATACCATCTCTGGCATACTGCGGGTGTTTGACCGTGACATAAGATGCACGGAATCCCTCTTATTCTTCTAATTTTAAGATATAAATACAGTTTGGCTTATCAACCTTGACCGGCGCACCGTTCTGCAGAGAGAAACCTTTCTCATAATTGATCGTATAAGATACGATATCATTGGATGTATTATTTACAGTAAGATAATGTTTCTCATCCGGATAAATTGCAAGCATTTTCGGATAATCACTGTCTACTTTAGTGCGGAATGCCTGTGTCAGCATACCTGTTGCAGGATCAATCTCATATGCAACCACTGTGTTCACACCGGCATTGGAAACAAAGAGATATTTTCCGCTCTTAGTGATCTCCATACCGGATGCAGCACAGATGTCTTCCTCTTTCTTTCCCTGTGTTGTGATCGTCTGGATCTTATCAAACTGTGGCTGGTCATTCTCAACGCTATACTTATACACCTCGATCTCATGTGTCAGTTCATACAGGATATAAGCATATTTCCATCTCTGGAAAAACGGATCATTCTCGGCGCAGACTCAAGCGGTCCACGAATGATATCCACCAGTTTTAATTTACCATAAGTATAATCCACACGATAGATCTTAACCTGATCTAATCCGTTATCAACTGCACACAAAAACTTCTGATCCGGTGTCAGTTTTACACAGTCAACATGTGGTGTGTTGGTACGTCTGTCGCTTCCGCGCGCATACCTATATGGAAAATACCATCTGCGATAGCTCCGATGCTTCCATCTTTTTCAAGATGCATCATCGTCACACGTCCGTCATGATGTCCACCAACGAAAAGATAACGATTCTCATCATCCACTTCCACATAGCATCCTCTCATGCCGCCAATCCACTGTTTATTCACAGCCTCAAGATCTCCATCCGGAAGAACCTTAAATGCTTCCACACCTTCATCAGCAATCGAATAAAGGAACTTTCTATCCTTTGAAACAACAAGATCTGACGGGTTATTGATTGGTACTACTTTACGTTCTTTCATACTGCCATTTGCCACATCCACATCATAAATATGGATTCCGACACTGTTTTCATGAGTATATGTACCTACATAAGCCACATATTTTTCCTTTTTCATACTTTTATCCTCCTTATTTTTCGGGGCAGAGTATTTTCCTCCCTACTCTTTTCTTCGTAAAATATCATACTTCTCAAGTGGATGCCCCAGATCAATATATAAAACCTGTTTTGGATGCGGTGCTGATTCCATATCTGCTCCATCCTCATCCACAATCCGTTTCACAGTCACCGTCAGATTTTCTCCATCCGGCTTCATAATCTCAATCTCTTCACCAACCGAAAACTTATTGCGCTGTTCGATCCGGTAAAGTCCTTCTTCATTCTGCTCTCCAACAATTCCCAAATATGTGTACTCTTTTAAATAGGTGTTATTGTCGTAAATCTGTGCTTCATCTGAAGGCTTTCCAAAGAAAAATCCGGTTGTAAACTGGCGGTAGGTACAGTTGGATATCTGATCTAAATACCATGGCAGATTCTTTTTGTAAAGCTCCGGTGACACTTTGTAGTCATCGATCGCCTTGCGGTAAGTTCTTGCCACAGTCGCAACATATAGTGCTGTTTTCATTCTACCCTCTATTTTAAAACTGTCAATACCTGATTCCATTAATTCCGGTATGTGTTCGATCATACAAAGATCTTTGGAGTTAAAAATATAAGTTCCACGCTCATTCTCATAAACTGGCATATACTCGTTTGGTCTCGTTTCCTCCACGATGGAATATTTCCAGCGGCACGGATGTGTACATGCTCCCTGATTCGCATCACGTCCGGTAAAATAGTTAGATAACAGGCATCTTCCGGAATAAGAAATGCACATTGCACCGTGAATAAACGTCTCTATCTCAAGGTCATCCGGTATATTTGCACGAAGTTCTTTAATTTCATTTAAAGAAAGTTCACGGGCCGATACCACACGCTTTGCACCGAGTCCATACCAGAAACGGTATGTTTCGTAGTTGGTATTATTCGCCTGTGTACTGATATGGCGCTCAATATCCGGGCAGACTTCCTTTGCAATCATAAACACACCAGGATCTGCGATGATAAGTGCATCCGGTTTTTCTTCTTTTTCAAAAGAATCTAACTCTTTAAAATATTCCCTTACACCCTCTAAATCATCATTATGTGCAAGGATATTTGCTGTCACATATACTTTTACCTCATGATCATGTGCAAAACGGATTCCTTCTCTCATTTCCTCCATGGAAAAATTCTTGGCTTTTGCACGAAGTCCAAATGCTTCGCCACCGATATACACAGCATCTGCACCATAGATCACTGCAATTTTTAGCACCTCAAGGCTGCTTGCCGGTATCAAAAGTTCCGGTCTTCTCATAACTTATCTATCCTTTCGTATCTTTCTCAGATACGCCCTTTCTATTTCTTCCATGTGCTGACCGTAACTCCGTCACCAATCGGCAAAACTGCCGTAACAAGGTGCTCGTCATGTGTCAGTTCATACAGATATTCGCGCATTCTCTTATGAATCGTGCGGTTTCTCCTCGTAACTGCAAAACGGGACTCTATGATATCTCCATCCTGCAGCACATTGTCAGAAACCAATGTTCCTTCGGAGCCAAGCAGTCTTAAAATATCCGGCATAAAATGAATATACTGTCCCTTTGCGGCATCCATAAAAATAAAATCATAGGTTTCCGTCAATGTCGGAAGAATCTGCGCCGCATCTCCTTCTAACAGCATAATCTGTTTTTCTTTCCCTGCACGGATAAAATTCTCTTTTGCAATTGGAATTCTCTTTTCATAATTCTCAATCGTTGTAATCTCACACGGCACCGGATCATATTCCGCCATCAAAATGGCAGAAAATCCGACTGCGGTCCCCACTTCAAGGATCCGCATCGGACGTTTCATTGCAAGAAGCAGCTTCAAAAACTGCTGCATCTCTTTCCTTATGATCGGCACATAACTATCTAGTGCTTCCTGTTCTATCTGATCTAAAATACTGGTATTCCCCGTATCAAGCGAATTGATATAGGTGACCAGACGTTCATCTACTATCACTCGACTGCTCCTGCCTGTTCATTTTCATCTGTGTTCTGACCTTCTTCTCCGGCATCATCCGCCCCGGTATCATCCGAAGATGTTCCGTCCGATGAATCCAGATCTGTTCTTTGTTCTGTGCTCTCTGTGCTTTCCGTACTCTCCTCAGATTCTGCCGCCATAACCACCATCATATCTTTCGCTGTCATGGATGTATTTAACGTGTAGGTTCCTGTTTTTAACTTTCCATGATACGCTGACATACGAAGCTGTACATAAAACAGATTCGCATCGCGGATCAGCCCCTCTTTCTTTAACAGCTTACCAATCTGATATTCTGACAGATCCCCCGTCACATCTACGGTCACATCGGTTCCAGGTTTTTCTTCCACCGGTCCTTCGGTAAACACCCGATAGCCGAAATCATAGCAAAAACTGCCCAGCTTTATCAAACCGATCACAACAAGTAACATGACCAGAATCGAAAAACTGATGCTGACAAATTTTAATACCAGTTTATTCAGCTTCATATGAAATCCTCCAGACTATTCCTCAAATCCAACTTCAAAATCCAGTTCTTCGATCAGCGTCCAGTTGACCTTCTGCACCACACGGCAAAAAGCATTTTCTGCTGCAAGATATTCTGCGACAAGTGGATTTTTCCGAAACTCACGGTATTCCTGTTCCATCTTATCCGTCGCATCATAAAGATCCACATTTCCATCACTGTTCTGTAACAGATAATTTTTGTGGCGAAATGCGTGGATCTGCTGCTCTAACTGCGGCTGATTGTGCACTCTGTTTTCGATATCCTGATATCTGATATATTCCTCGCTGAATTTGATTGCATCCACCAGTTCCTGCATGGCTTCATCCATTCTGCTCATGATACATCTGTCCTTCCTACACTTCCATAATGATCGGCATGATCATCGGTCTGCGCTTTGTCTCTTTCCACACGAAATCACCTAAAGAATCCTTGATCTCATTTTTGATCTTGCCCCAGTCGGTGATTCCTTTATCCATACAATACTGCATCTTATCTTCAAGCAGATGCTTTGCATCCTCCATCAGACTCTCTGCACCTCTGACATAGACAAATCCACGGGATACGATATCCGGACCCGCAAGCACCTGTCCGGAACCGCTCTCTAATGTCAGAACGACAATGATGATTCCATCTTCCGCAAGATGCTGTCTGTCGCGGAGTACGATGTTGCCGACATCACCGACACCAAGTCCGTCGACCATGATATCACCTACATGGACTCTTCCTGTCACTTCTGCTTTTTCGTCATCTAATTCAAGCACATCACCAGAGGTCAGGATAAAGATATTGTCCTTGTTGATGCCAAGTTCTTCTGCCACTCTCGCCTGTGCCAAAAGATGACGGTACTCTCCATGTACCGGAACGGCATACTTCGGTTTTACCAGGGAGTAGATCAGTTTGATCTCTTCCTGACAGGCATGACCGGATACATGTACGTCCTGGAAAATAACGTTTGCACCCTTCATGGAAAGCTCATTGATAATACCGGAAACTGCCTTTTCATTTCCCGGGATCGGGTTGGAACTGAGCACGATCGTATCGTTAGGTTTGATCGTAACTTTTTTATGCATGCCACATGCCATACGGGACAATGCCGCCATGGACTCTCCCTGGCTTCCGGTCGTGATCATAACCGTTTTCTCATCCGGATAATTTTTCAGTTCTTCAATATCGATCAGCGTATTGTCCGGAATATTAATGTAGCCAAGCTCCGACGCAATGCCGATGATATTCACCATACTGCGTCCTTCCACGACAACTTTCCTGCCGTATTTATAAGCTGTATTAATGATCTGCTGCACACGGTCTACGTTAGACGCAAATGTTGCAATGATGATCCTCGTATTCTTGTGATCTGCAAAGATCTCATCAAAGGTCTTGCCGACTGTCTTTTCTGACATGGTAAATCCCTTGCGCTCTGCGTTGGTACTGTCACATAACAGTGCAAGTACACCTTTTTTACCGATCTCACCAAAACGCTGTAAATCGATGGCATCTCCAAATACCGGTGTGTAATCCACCTTGAAGTCACCTGTGTGCACAACGATACCTGCCGGTGAATAAATGGCAAGCGCTGCTGCATCCTGAATACTGTGGTTCGTACGGATGAACTCCACGCGGAAACAGCCTAAATTGATATGCTGTCCGTATTTTACCACCTTGCGTTTCACTTTTGTCAGCATATTATGTTCTTTTAACTTATGTTCAATGATACCGATGGTAAGCTTTGTTGCATAAATCGGAACATTGATGTCCCTTAAGACATACGGAATCGCTCCGATATGATCCTCATGTCCGTGTGTAATGAAAAATCCCTTGACTTTATCAATATTATCTTTCAGATAAGTCACATCCGGGATGACAAGATCGATTCCATACATGTCATCTTCCGGGAAAGACAGACCACAGTCCACTACAATGATGCTGTCTTCGTACTCAAAAGCAGTAATATTCATTCCGATCTGCTCTAAGCCGCCAAGCGGAATGATCTTAAGTTTTGAAGTTTTTTCTTTTTTGTTCTCTTTTACACTGGTTCTCTTTTTTCGTTCCGGTCTCTCTGCTTTTTTTGAATCATTCTGGCTGATTCCTGCCTCCTTATTCTCTTTCATATTCAATGTCCGCATCCTCTATCAATTCTGAAAATATTTTACCTACTGCCGCAAGTTCCGTGTCGTCGTCTACCATCTCGCACACAACGTCATCGTCCTCTGTGGCGACCTCCTTCAAAATGTACGCATCACAGTCGCCATCTTCCTCTTCCGTGACAAAAAAATAACGCGTACCGTTTACCTGCGTCTCCTCCACGACAAAAAAATCAATACTCTCTTTTGTCTGTGGATCCACAAATGTTACTTTTTCCATGTGCATCCTCCATGCATAACACAAAAACCGCATTCGAAAACCTGCGGCTTTTGTCAGAACCTGTTTACTTCTCTACGTGCATACTCCGATAATCCAGATATCCCTGCAAAATAAAGACTGCCGCAATCTCATCGACATATTTTTTGCGGTCTTCCCTGCGGATACCGGACTCCATCATGTGTTTATCTGCGGAAACGGTCGTCAGTCTCTCATCCCACAAAATAACTTCTAACCCTGTCCGTCTCTCTAACATCTCCTGAAACTCTTTTGTCTTTTCGCAACGCTCTCCCTCTGTGTTATTCATATTTTTCGGATAACCCAGAACAATACACTCCACCTGATATTCTGCGATAATCGCTTCGATCCTCGCCAAAGTCTGGCGCAGTTTATTAGGGGACTGGCGTCTTATGATCTCCAGTCCCTGCGCAGTTAATAAAAGCTCATCGCTGACTGCCACACCGACAGTCTTTGAGCCAAAATCCAAACCTAAAATCCGCATAAACTTCCTATTCCCAATGATTATTTTTGATATAAGCCTTTAAAACTTCTTCGACCAGTTCGTCACGTTCCACTTTCATGATCAGGCTTCTTGCATTATTATGACTGGTAATATATGTGGGATCTCCAGACATAATATATCCAACAATCTGATTCACTGGATTATAGCCTTTCTCGCTCAGTGCACGATACACAATCGTAAGCACGTCACCAACCTTTAACTCCGGCTCTTTCTCCACTCTGAAATATTGTGTATTATTGATATTCTGCATATTTTTCACGCCCTTATACCTGCTATAAAAAGCATTGCTAGTTTTTATTTTAATATAGTTTGTCCTAAAATTCAACCAAAAGATAAATATCGTCTTTTAATTTTCCTTTTATCTTTCCTGTCACGAACTGATTTGCCATGTTTTTTTCTGTTTCAAACGCCACTTTGACATACTCTTTTGTGTATCCGGTAAAATATTGTTTTTCCATCCACCACAAGTTCTTCCTCTAACAGTGCCGTCTTTTCTTTTCCGACATAATAATTCCGGAATTCTTCAGACATTTTCTTTTCCAGTGACAGAAGAATATTGCTTCTCTCTGTCTTTTTCTGCTCCGGCACCTGATCCGGCATCACCGCCGCTTCGTACCTTCACGCACCGAATATTTAAAAATGTGCATCTCATAAAAATGTATTTTTTTCAGATATTCTTCTGTAATTTTAAACTCTTCTTCCGTCTCTCCCGGAAAACCAACGATCACATCGGTCGTGATCGCAGGATGCGTAAAATATTTGCGCAGCAGATCACAGCCCGCCTCATATTCTGCCGTATCATATCTGCGGTTCATCCGCTTTAAGACACTGTCACAGCCACTCTGTAAGGACAGATGGAAATGCGGACAGATCTTTGTAAGCTCCGATAAACGTTTTGCGAAATCTTCCGTCACGATACGCGGTTCTAAACTTCCAAGACGGATACGCTCGATTCCTTCGATCTCATGTACATGTTCGATCAGGGAAAGTAAAGTTTCTCCGGTATCAACTCCATAAGAACTTAAATGGATTCCGGTTAACACCACTTCTTTATATCCGCTTTTTGCAAGCCCCTTTATCTCGTTTAATACATCTTCCATTTTGCGGCTTCTGACGCGTCCTCTTGCAAACGGAATGATGCAGTAACTGCAGAACTGGTTGCAGCCATCCTGCACCTTGATAAATGCACGCGTATGCTCTGCCGTTTTCTTTAAATGCAGTTCTTCATACTCCTGTTTTTCGTGATTGATATCAACAATCTGTGCCTGTTTTGTGTGTTCTTTTTCATACTCATTCAACAGTGTAACCAATTCATGCTTCTGGTTATTTCCGATCACGATATCAATACTTTCATCCACCAATGCCTGTGCCTCTTTTGTCTGCACATAACAGCCGGCTCCCACTACAATGGCATCCGGATTCATCTTTTTTGCACGGTGGAACATCTGTCTTGATTTACGGTCTGCCATATTGGTTACGGAACAGGTATTGATCACATATACGTCTGCAATTTCCGTAAAAGGAACAATCTCATAACCTGCATTTTCAAGGATCTGCTGCATAGCTTCCGTCTCATATGCATTTACTTTACACCCCAGATTGTGCAGTGCTGCTTTTTTCATTTTTTACCTCCATAATATCTATTTACTTGTTGACTTTTCCACGAAAAACCATTACTATAAAAATAACTTTAACAGCTAATTTTAAGGAGGTTTTTCATCATGAAAACAGTACAGATTTCTTTAAATTCTATCGACAAAGTGAAATCATTTGTCAATGCGATCACACAGTATGAGTATGATTTCGATTTAATCTCCGGTAGATACGTTATCGACGCAAAATCCATCATGGGTATCTTCAGCTTAGACTTATCCAAACCGATCGATTTAGCAATCCATGCTGAAGCTAATGTTGATGAGATTATGGAAACATTAAAACCATACTTAATCTAATCACAGATCAGATGTCATACCATTTACGGTGTCACATAGATGGAACATAAACCACAGGTTATATACCTGTGGTTTTTTGTTGTCCTTTTATTGTGGTGCCCTGATCAAAAGATGTATCAAAAAATAAACTGCCTGCATTTCTGACACATCTTTCGCCCCGGAACCCGTTTTCTACGCTTCGATATGGATCACTTCGACCGTATCAATCGCTTTCTGCATCAATCATCGATCTTCTCAGAAAGTTTCTTCTCATCATTATGAATCACATTCAGGCTCGGTTTTGTGACCGGATGTTTTGCAACGAAAATGGTACAGCAGTCCTCAAACGGAAGGATCGATGTCTCATATGCATCGATCTTCTCAGAGATCTCAACAATCTCCTGCTTGTCAAAACCAATTAACGGACGGTATACCGGCATCGTGCAGACCTCATTTGTCGCTGCAAGCGACTGCATAGTCTGGCTTGCCACCTGACCGATACTTCTCCTGTGATCAGACCCAGACATTTATTTTCTTTTGCAAAATGCTCTGCTAACTTCATCATATAACGGCGCATAATGATCGTTAACTCCTCATGCGGACACTGCTCGTAGATATAAAGCTGGATATCCGTAAAGTTGACAACATGCAAGTTGATCGGTCCGGAATATTTTGCAACGATCTTTGCAAGATCCACAACCTTCTGTTTTGCACGCTCTGAGGTATAAGGCGGTGCATGGAAATAAGTCGCATCGATCGTCACGCCGCGTTTTGCGATCATATACCTGCAACCGGGCTGTCAATTCCACCGGAAAGCAGTAACATTGCCTTTCCGTTTGTGCCGACCGGCATACCGCCCGGTCCCGGAATAACCGTTGAATATACATTAATCTGATTACGGATCTCCACGTTGATCACAACTTCCGGTTTGTGCACATCCACGCGTGTCTCAGGGAATGCATTTAAAATGCGCTCTCCAAGCTGTGCATTGATCTCCATGGACTCAAGCGGATAATTTTTGCGCGCTCTTCTCGCATTTACCTTGAAGGTAAAATGCTTGTCCGGATAAGCCTCATCAATATGATGGATCACTTCTTCTGCTAATTTGTCAAATCCCTCGTCCTCTAAAATAACAACCGGACAGATTCCGACGATACCAAATACACATTTTAATGCTTCTACCGCCTCGTCGTAATCATATTCGCCATCCATCTCGATATAGATTCTTCCCTGCTCCTTGCGGATGCGGAAAGTTCCGTCTACTTTCTTTAACGCATGATTCATCTGGCTGACTAATGCATCCTCAAACAGATAACGGTTTTTTCCTTTGATTGCAATTTCTGCATATTTTATCAAAAATGCTTTGTACATATTTTTTCCCTTTCTATCTTTACGATCAATGTCTGGTAAATTTCCTGCGGAACGGAATGATTTCTTTTAACTGTTCGATCGCATAACCAATTTCCGCTTCCGTTGTATTGACACAGAAGCTGAAACGGATCGTTCCCTCTAAATCCGCTTTTTTCAGTCCGATTCCCTGCAGGGTTTTACTCGGTGCCGGTTTATTTGATGAGCAGGCACTTCCCGCGGAGACATAAATTTCTTTTTCCTCAAGTGAATGCAGCATGACTTCGCTCCGCACGCCCTGGATCGTGACGCTTACAATCTGCGGTGCAGAATCCTCACCGGTCTTTCCGTTAATCGTCACACCCTCGATCTTTGTCACTTCCTCAATAAAGTGCTTTTTCAACGCATACATATGTGCAATCTTTTCATCAAAATTCTCGTAGATCTCCATGGCAGCCTCTCCAAGTGCCGCTGCTCCAGGAACATTCTCTGTGCCGGAGCGCATGCCTTTCTGCTGTCCGCCGCCGTAAATAATCGGTTTAATCTTTGTTTTGTCTTTGATATATAAAAATCCGGTTCCCTTTGGCGCATGAATTTTGTGACCGCTGACCGAGAGCAGATCAATCCCAAGTTTTTTCGGACAGATACGGTATTTTCCATATGCCTGAATCGCATCCACATGGATGATCGTATTCGGATTCTTTTCTTTTACGATTTTTGCAGCCTCTGCAATCGGTTCTACCGCACCGATCTCATTATTGACCATCATCATGGATACAAGGATCGTGTCCTCACAGACTGCATCGCGCAGTTCATCCAGTGAGATCTGTCCGTTTTCGTCTACCGTAAGATAAGTCACACGAAAACCCTGTTCTTCTAAATATGCCAGCGGTGAAAGCACCGATGCATGCTCGATCGATGTTGTGATAATATGGTTTCCCGCGCGTTTATTTGCAAGCGCCGTTCCAATCAGTGCCATATTATTTGATTCTGTACCACCTGAGGTAAAAAGGATTTCTTTTTCATCCGCTTTTAGTGTTTTTGCAATCCGCTCTTTTGCCTCTTTGATATAACGTTCCGCCACAACTCCCATTGTATGAAGTGACGAAGGATTTCCATAATCCTCCATCAACACTTTTACCATCAGATCTTTCGCACGTTCACTGCAGCGTGTCGTTGCTGAATTATCCAGATATGCCTGCATTTTGTTACTCCTGTTCTGCACATTTTTCTCTGTGTGCACAAAACTTTATATATGTTGCATTTTAATCTTCATTTCTGCGCTATCTCTTCGCACTGTTTTCATTCTGTGTATGTCCGTGCCCATCAATTTTGAAACAAATTCATTCAGCCGCTAAATCACAGTCAGGCTAATTTGATTTTTCCGGGCACGACGTTTCGATATGATACATCAGGATCGCAAGTGTCGTAAATCCTGCCGTCTCGGTGCGAAGGATACGGCTGCCAAGTGAGATCAGTTTCATCTCACCTTTTACCGCTTCGATTTCTTCCGGTGCAAAACCGCCCTCCGGTCCGATAAAAATACCGATGGACTCTCCCGGTCTGACCGCCTCTACCGCCTCTCTCGTTGCCGCCATGCCGCGCTCATTTTCATAGGGAACCAGCTTTTGGTCAAGTTTCATTGCATATGCCACAGCTTCTTTATAGCTCACAGGTTCTGAAACTTTTGGGATCAGACTGCGCTTTGACTGTTTTGCTGCACTCTCCGCAATGCCTTGCCAGCGTGCTGTCTTTGCCGCCGCCTTTTTTGCATCCAGTTTCACCACACAGTTTTTCATTGCAACCGGGATGATCTCATACACACCAAGTTCGACCGCCTTTTGGATGATCAGTTCCATCTTGTCATTTTTCGGCAGTCCCTGAAACAGATAGATCCGGTTCGGCAGTTCGGTTCCGGTCTCGTCTTTTTCTAAAATCGACGCGCGCACAAAGGAATCCTCGATTTCTGCAATTTCACAGAAATAATTTCCCCTGCCGGTCCGCTGATGCGGATCTTTTCTCCCGGCTTCATGCGCAGTACATTTTTGATATGATTGACATCACTGCCTCGATCATCACAGAATCTTTCCCGATCTGTCCGCTCTCCACAAAAAACTGATACATTTTTCTAATGCCTTTCTGTTCGTTGCTGCTGATTACGCTGCTTATCTCTTCTGTGCGGTGATATTGACCCACTCACCCTGATGATTGATCTCAACCACGGTAAGACCTGCTTTTTCAATCGCTTCTTTCACCTGATCTTCCTTGAAATCAATGATACCTGAAGTGATAAAGTAACCGCCTTTTTTCAGGCGCGCCGGAATGACCGGAGCCATTGGAATAATGACATCTGCAAGAATATTTGCAACAACAATATCATACTCCTCTGTACCGACTTTCTCCTGCAGTTCTACGTCTCGATCAGGTTGCCGACATAAAATGTTCCAAGTCTGCTGTCTAAATGGTTAACCTCAAAATTCTCATGTGTCGAAGTCATGCAATCCGGGTCAAGGTCAGTTCCAACCACCTCGGATGCACCAAGTTTTAATGCCACGATGGAAAGAATTCCACTTCCGCAGCGACATCTAATACTTTCGGTGTTTTATTCTCCGGTGTATATTCCGCATTACCACGGATATATTTTAAAAGCTGGCGGATACACAGCTGCGTTGTTTCATGTTTTCCGGTTCCAAAAGAAACACCAGGATCGATCTCAATTAAGAATTTGTCCTTATCTTCCTCTTTTAATTCTTCCCAGGTTGGTTTGATCAAAATATCCTCAATGTAAAATGAGCTGAAAAACTTTTTCCAGTTGTTGATCCAGTCAAGGTCTTCCGTCTGGTCAGAGGTGATGACGCCGCTTCCGACATCCACGATCTTGCGGAGATCTTCAAGTGCGATTTTGACCTGTTTTAATAATTCCGTGTAGTCCTCTCCATTATCCTCCAAATAAAAGCTGACGTGACTCACACCGTCATCCGGTGGAAGTTCCGGCAGAAAGTCGATGAACATATCCGCCTGGTCTTCCTTGGAAAGCGGAATATTGTCTTCAATCTCCACTCCCTCGATCCCTAAATCTGCCAACATGGCACTCATGTAATCTTCCGCTGCAGTTGTCGTTTCTATTGTATATTTATTCCACTTCATACAAATTCTCCATTTCTGTGCTGCTTCTCCATGGTTACTATTCAGACACAAGCCTGATATCTGCTGCTGTCAGGCTGTGTGCCATAAAATATATTTCCGTTTACACATAGCTATTTGGTATGATAACACAAAATCGGGGATTTGGCAAAATAAACGTATTTTTTCTTTTGGGGGTGGGGATACTGTGGGGTGTTAGGAAAAAGAGGATCAGTAGTTTGTGGCAGTAGCGGTCCGGGGTGGTAAATCGCGCAAGCTAGAGAATGGTTTTTCTTATTTTCGTACAACGGAAACAAAACCAGAATCAGCTTTGCGCAATTTACCACTCACTACCCCCATACACCTTTTGACTCATAACCCCAAAAAAAGGAGGAAACACGCAATGCACTTCGAAAAAGACGATATCCCACCGGGATTTGGAATGCTGTTAGGACGAAACGAAAATGCGATGAAATGTTTTTCCGGAATGACAGACACGGAGAAAGAAGATGTGATCAGACAGGCTCAGGCTGCAAGATCTACCGACGATATTGCTCAAATCATAGAATGCACGCTCCGCTAATGCCCTGTAAAAGTAAAACAACCGGCAGGGATACCCCAGCCGGTCTATTGGATTACAATACTTTGGATAAAAATTCCTGCAGTCGCGGACTCTTCGGATTTGAAAAGATCTCCTGTGGAGTGTTCTCCTCCTGGATAACACCATCATTGATGAACATGACACGGTTTGCAACCTCGCGGGCAAATCCCATCTCATGTGTGACGACTACCATGGTCATGCCGTCTGCCGCAAGTTCTTTCATAACGTTAAGTACCTCGCCGACCATCTCCGGATCGAGTGCAGATGTCGGTTCATCGAATAAAATGATGTCCGGGTTCATGGCAAGGAACGCACGATGGCAATACGCTGTTTCTGTCCACCGGAAAGCTGCGCCGGGTAGGCATCTGCTTTGTCAGCGAGTCCGATGCGTGCTAAGAGGTCTTCCGCCTTTTTCGCAGCTTCCTCTTTGGTCATTTTTCCGAGTTTGACCGGAGCCAGCATAATATTTTCACGGATAGTCATATTTGGGAACAGATTAAACTGCTGAAATACCATTCCGATTTTTTCACGGACATGATTGATATCCACGGATGCGTCTGTCATGTCTGTGCCCTCGAACAATACATGACCACTTGTCGGAACCTCAAGCAGATTTAGAGAACGCAGGAAAGTTGATTTTCCGCAGCCGGATGGACCGATCAGTGCCAGAACGTCTCCTTTTTTGATGGTTGTGGAGATACCTTTTAATACTTCGTGATCTCCATAGGATTTATGCAGATCATTTACCTCAAGAATGACTGTATTATCGCTCATTGCTTCTTAACTTCCTTTCTAACAGATTTACCACTTTACTCAGTCCCATTACCATGATAAGGTAAATCAGGGCAACTGCGATCAGCGGCATAAATGCCTCATAAGTTACACTTCGTATGATATCTCCACCTTTGGTCAGATCCATAAGGCCGATGTAGCCACTGATGGACGTCTCTTTTAAAAGACTGATAAACTCATTGCAGAGTGCCGGCAGGATATTTTTTACCGCCTGCGGCAGGATGATCGACATCATGGTCTGCTTGTAATTAAGACCCAGGCTTCGTCCGGCTTCAAACTGTCCGATATCCACTGCCATGATTCCGGAACGTACGATCTCAGCAACGTATGCTGCAGAGTTTAAACCGAATGCAATGACTGCCACAACAATTTTTCCGGTGTCAATACTCTGGAAAATAACATAATAAATGATCAAAAGCTGGATCATGACAGGTGTTCCGCGCACAATGGTCAGATAAAGCTTACAGAGTGCATTTAAGATAGTCAGCCCACCGTTTCTGTCATGGTTGGTACGGACGATTGCGATCAGAAATCCAAATACAACACCGACTAACAATGCCAGCACTGTAATCAAAAGTGTATTTCCAAGACCTTTTAACAGGTACACATAGCGGCTGTCTTTTATAAAGTTATCATAAAACTTCTCACCAAGTCCCACTTTTTCAGAAGTTACCGTATCATCTTTTACAATGATAACCTGTTTTGATGTCGTATAAGTATCCGTAAAATTAACATTCTTTTTCCGCTCTTCTGTCACGGTAAAGCCGGCAGCTCCGATATCAACTTTGCCTGTTGAGATTGCCGGAATAATCGAGTCAAACGCCATATCCTCGATCTTTAATTCCATACCAAGTTCATCACTGACAGCACGCATGATATCCATATCGATTCCCACGATCTGTCCATCTTCATAGCTCTCATATGGTGGAAACTCTGCATTTGTTCCAACCGTCAGAGTTCCATTTTCATGGCTGACATCTTTAGATTCATACGGAAACTTTCCAATCTCATCCTCAGTGCCGATATAATTTTTCTGAATATCTGCGATCGTACCATCTGCTTCTAATTTTTCCAGAGCACTGTTGACCTTATCTAAAAGCTCTGTATTACTTTTTGCAACAACAAACGCATAGTCCTCAAGGGTAAATTCTTCATCTAAGATACGGATTCCTGTGTTCTGCTCTACGAACTTAATCGCAGGCTGCTCATCAATGACAACGCAGTCAATCTTTCCCTGTTTTAATGCCTGGATCGCATCCGCACCTTTGTTGTAACGCTCCACACGGTGCCGGAGCCATCGCTCTCGTAATCACTGACATAAATATCTCCTGTAGTACCAAGCTGGACACCGATTCTTTTTCCCGGCAGATCATCTGCAGAATTCACGGTTTCAGATGTACTTTCCGTGCTCTGTGCCTCATCTGCTGCCATCACTTCATAGCCTGCTGCACCGATCAGTATGGTACAGAATAAAAGCATGGCTGCAAGTAAACGTTTACCTGTTTTCTTCATGGTCTTTTTCTCCTCGTTTTCGTGTATAAATATTCATTTTTCTGAGTAGGTAGTATAGCACACTTTTTTGTCAAAAGAAGTATTGCCGTATATTTGCTGTATTCCTACATATATTCTCTCATCTGGTCTACCAGTGATAACATGAATTTCTGTCCGTCGATTCCGACCGCTTCATCAAACTTTTCTCCATTTACGATAGAATTTGACAGGATCCGCACGCCAAGAAACGGTACTCCATAAGAAAGGCAAAGCTGGCTGCCGCCGCCGACTCCATATCTTCCACGGCTGTATGATACCGCTCTCTTAAAAGTGCAATCCGGTCAAGCTGGTTGTTCCACTCATCCCCGGAACCAATCACCCCACGGCCGGTATGATATTTCGTTTTTACCTGCTCCGCCGCTTTCAGCAGTTTTCCGTCACACGGATACTCTGTCACTTTTTTTTGTCTTTCCCGTTTCGCGGTAAAAATTTCCACCGGAAGCAGTGAAAAACTTTTTCCATCAATTCCCGCTCCCTCCTCAGAAAATGCATATGCGATTGATCCCATCGGAACGACCTTTTCTCCAAGCACGATGTCCCTCTGTGAAATTTTTTATCGTGGCCTCCGCCGATTCCCTGATTGATCACCGCCCATGGCTTAAAGTATGCCAGTGCAAGGCTTGTCGCTGCCGCAGCATTGACCATTCCCTGAAATGTCTTTGAAATGATGACAGGCTCTCTTTTTGCACCGAGAAATCCCGTGTGAAACTTCCAGTTTCCAATCGTGACGCACTCATATTCCTCTAAATGTTCTATGAAATATGCCGTCTCTGTATCCATGGCTCCCTGGATCAGAAGAGATGGCTGTTTTGTAAAATCATAATTGCCCATCGTATTTATTTTCTCCCTTTTTCCTGTTTAATTTTTCTTGACGAACTATAATATCTGTTTTATGGTAGTTTCATAATACATTGTCCGCCGCAAAAAAAGCAATAGAAAGAGGATAAAAATTACTTTTACTGCTGCACATTTCCGGTCAGGTCATTACTGTAACAATATTTTAAACGCAAACATGGAGGAATCTTATGGAAAAAATAGCAAGTTTTACGATTGATCATATTAAATTAGAACCTGGTGTCTATGTATCAAGAAAAGATACCGTCGGCTCCGAAGTCATCACTACATTCGATCTGCGCATGACTTCCCCAAACGATGAACCGGTTATGAATACCGCAGAAGTACACACGATCGAGCATCTTGGTGCCACATTTTTAAGAAATCATCCTCTTTATAAGGATAAAACGATCTATTTCGGACCGATGGGATGCCGCACCGGATTTTATCTGCTGCTCGCAGGCAATTACACATCCAAAGATATCGTAGGGCTCATCATAGAAATGTTTGAATTTATCCGCGATTTTCATGACGAAGTACCTGGTGCCTCTCCAAAGGACTGCGGTAACTACTTAGATATGAACCTTGGCATGGCAAATTATCTTGCCAGCCGTTATTTAGAGAACACACTGTATGACATTGATGATGCACATCTTGTTTATCCAGCTTAATAAATTTCGCCAGACCTTGTGAATAATATCGAGGCGGTAATTTATAGACGCAAATGGACTGAAAATGGCATATAGCAAACAATTTTCTGCTATATGCCCATTTTTTCAGGCAGTAAAATTCTCCATTTTTCCATCTTTGAAGAATTTGCTGCTGTTTTCTTTTTATAATTTTGTTTTAAAAAAGTTATGATTTCCTGCCAGATCTCTTCCTGGAAGAAACGGATATCCGCATGATCCGCATCCTCAATTTCTAAAAGTGTGACATCACAGCCTGCTTTTTCAAGTTCATCATGCAGTTCCACTCCCTGTGTAAATGGTACCGTCTTATCACATTTTCCATGGATAATAAAAAATGGCGGAGCATCTTTGGTCACAAAGCTGACCGGGCAGCATGCAAGCGCCTCCCTGGGATTGCGCATCGCATTTTTTCCCATCAGCAATGACTCTGGGGATGCTGCACACTGTTCCTCGTTTTCGTATAGAAAACCTCTGAAGTCTGTCGGAGGATACCATGGGCACGCTGCCTGCACTTTGCTGGAATAAGAAAGATATTCTCCCACCTCATATGCCGGATCATCGCATAATGCCGCCATACAGGTTAAATATCCACCGCTGATTCTCCCATCACCAATATGTGCTTCGTCGATGTGATACCTTGCGGCGTGCGCACGCAGATAGCGGATCGCCGCTTTTACATCACAGAGCTGTGCCGGAAATTTTGCTTCATTGCTGGTCCGGTACTGTACGGATGCCACCACAAAACCTGCTCTCGCAAGTTCGCTCAGATATGCCAGATGTGCAGACTTGTCAATGCTCAGCCATGCACCGCCACAGATCCAGACAATACAGGGATAATCGTGTGCCGTATCTTCCGGATAAATCAAATCCATACGAAGATCCTGCGTGGTGTGTCCGAACCATGCATCTGTCTGTGCAAATGTGATGTTTGTAATCACGGAATACTGCGGTGCAGCCGGTTTCACATGAATTGTTCTTTTCATACAAATTCTCCTCTCCAATGCTGTTTTTTACCACTTCTCTAATCCACCATTGCTTTCCTTATCGCACTGAGCAGTTCCTCATAGGTCTCATATGCCGGAATATCCGGATAATCCGCCTTGATCTTATCGGTGGAACGGAATAAAAATCCTGCCTTACTCGCCTGGATCATTCCAAGATCATTATAGGAATCTCCACTTGCGATCGTGTCAAATCCGATCGACTGCAGTGCTTTTACTGTTGTTAATTTTGACTGTTCCACACGCATCTTAAAGCCTGTGATCTCACCATTTTCTGCAACTTCCAAAGAATTACAGAATAACGTCGGCCAGCCTAATTTCTCCATCAAAGGAGATGCAAACTGGGTAAAGGTATCACTGATTAAGATCACCTGTGTGAAAGAGCGGAGTTCGTCTAAAAACTCTTTCGCACCCGGCAGCGGATCGATCGTTCTGATAACGTCCTGGATCTCTTTTAAACCGAGTCCGTGTTCTTTTAAAACTCCAAGTCTCCATTTCATCAGTTTATCATAATCCGGCTCATCACGGGTCGTTTTCTTTAATTCCGGAATTCCGCTTGCCTCTGCAAATGCGATCCAGATCTCCGGTACCAATACTCCCTCTACATCCAAACATGTAATATACATAAAACTCCTTTCCTGCGCCCTCAATACGCATATCAGGTCTGTAAATACAGCTCCTGTTTTCTGCTTTTACTTTCGTTTTGTATCACTTTACTTCGTTATACTAACATATTATTTTCCACGATGCAATTCCTGTTTTCCACTGTCGTGTATATCACAGACTGTACATCATGCAGATGCTTATATATCACTTTGTTCTTCTTTCTTTGTCTCATACTGCTTTAACAGTCTGTCATACTCACGATTTATCTCCTGAAGCGTTTCCGTATCACCGCAGAGATTGTCCGGGTGATAAATTTTAAGCAGCTGCTTATATCTTTTCTTTAAGGCAGTCTTACTTTCCACGCCAATGAAAAACAATTCCCCCCGGACCACATTTTCTGCTCCAACAGAAGGAATATCACGCACTTCCTGTTCTCTGACATATCTATAAAAGTCACGCTTTTTTTTCATCTGTTTTTTTTCATCCGCAAGCTGGGAAAGTTCTTCCTCTAAAATCTTCCACTTTGTCTCAAACAGTTGTTTTTCCCGCTTCATACTGTCTTTTTCAAGCTGACAGTGTGTGGAAAAATTCTCTTTTTTCCCGCTCGAAGTTTCGACGATCCTCTTCTAATTTTCTCTTTTCTTCTAAAAAAATCCCGCCTCTGCTTCTCTAACTCGGCAGACTTTTTGTGTTTCCAATCCTGATGCAGAGTCTTTGTCCTTTTGATCCTAAAAATCGACCGATCCATCTTTCTGCAAAAACCCCCTCTTATTCTGCCTTACTTTCCTCATAAACTTTTCTGATCTTATCCTCAATTTCAATAAAGACATCTACTAAAACCGGATCATAATCCCTGCCACGTCCTTCTTCTATAATATGAAAACACTGATCCAGCGGCATTGCATCCCTGTAACAACGTTTTGCCGATACTGCATCAAATACATCCGCGACAGCCATGATTCTGGCGCACAATGGGATTTCTGTCTCTTTCAGTCCATCCGGATATCCGCGCCCATTCCATTTCTCATGGTGATGCGCTGCCACTTCATATGCCATCTCTTCGTACGCATCATTTCCCAGATGCCCGAATGTCTCCCGGATGATCTTTCCGCCTTTTTGGGCATGTGTCTTCATAATTTCAAACTCATCATCCGTCAGTTTCCCCGGCTTCTGCAAAATTGCATCCGGTATCGCGATCTTGCCGACATCATGCATTGGTGCCGCCATCACAAGATTTGCCACATAATCTTTTGTAAGCTGCTCCTTATAAAAACCGCGGCTTCGAAGTTCCTCTGCCAGCAATTTCACATACGCAGTTGTACGGCGGATATGCCCTCCCGTATTGTCATCACGGTTCTCCACAAGTGTCGCAAACCCCATCACCATCTCTTCATTGTTTTTCTGGAGTTTCGCATAGAGCGGTGTCTCCTGATTCAGATAAATTCCCACGATCACAACCGCCGGAACCAGACTCGTCAGCAGTGCCTCCGGGAAAAACATCTGATATGCCGTCACCCCGATTGTCACTAACAAATAAGTAGATATCGCAATCTGCTTATGTCTCTCAAGATTCTTCCAGCTGTGCAGAAAAATACCACTCGCAGCAAGTACATACAACGCCACCATCGCAAAACAGGTATATGCAGACATTCCCATCGAATAGTTGGTAAACGTTCCTTTGCGATACTCAAGCTGGGGCATAAATACGATCACAACCACAATATTGATCAGAAGAGGCAGGAAAAGTCCGATGCATTCCCCTCTTTTCTGTGGCAGTCCTCTTGTAATATCGTACATATATAAAAACATCAAAAACACAAAAATATCCAGAAAAGAAAGAAAACACAGATGTAAAAATGTGTTGACAGAAGCCGGTATCTCCGCTAAATGATTGACAGTATAGGCAGTTGCTCCATCAAAGAAAATACCGACAATCCCTGCAGCCAAAATTGTCTCAAACAACACGTTTTTCCGTTTCATCTGATAAATCTGTTTTTCTCTGATATAAATACACGCCACATAAAGGACAATGATCATGCAGCCAATCTGTAATTTACAGTATTCCATTTCGTCTCCTGTCCACCATTGTGGATCATTCTTTTGTTTTAATATGCTAAAACAGACAGAACCAAAGGTGGTTCTGCCCGTTTTTATTTTACCATTAAATCTTACAGTGTCTGGATCCGCTCCATAGCTGCAAGTGTATTCTCGTAAGTACCAAATGCTGTCAGTCTGAAATATCCTTCACCGCTCGGTCCAAATCCAGATCCCGGTGTACCAACCACATTGGCATTTTCAAGCAGATAATCAAAGAAATCCCAGGAAGACATCTGATCCGGTGTTTTTAACCAGATATATGGTGCGTTTACACCGCCAAATACAGTATAGCCGGCTTTCGTCAGACCTTCCTTGATGGCTTTTGCATTCTTCATATAATAACCGACCTGCTCTTTTAACTGTGCTTTTCCGGCATCGGAGTAAACTGCCTCACCGGCACGCTGTACAATATAAGGTGCACCGTTAAACTTTGTTCCGTGGCGTCTTGCCCACATCGCATTTAAGGAGACATCCCCGCATTTTAATTCTTTTGGAACAACCGTAAATCCAAGACGTACTCCGGTAAATCCTGCATTCTTTGAAAAACTTCGAAGTTCGATGGCACAGGTCTTTGCTCCCTCACACTCATAGATGGAATGTGCCACATCATCCTCACTGATATATGCCTCATAAGCTGCATCGTAGATGATCACTGCACCGACTTTATTTGCGTAATCTACCCACTCCTGTAACTGTGATTTGGTGATCGTTGTTCCGGTCGGATTGTTCGGCAGGCACAGATAAATAACATCCGGTGTTTCCTTTGGAAGCTCCGGTACAAAGTTTGTTATCGCTGGTACATGGCATATAGATCACATCACTCCACATCTGTGTATCTGCATCATAAGTGCCGGTCCTTCCAGCCATAACGTTGGAATCCACATAAACCGGATAAACAGGATCACAGACAGCGATCTTATTATCCTGCGCAAAAATCTCCTGAATGTTTCCGGAATCACTCTTTGCTCCGTCAGATACAAAAACTTCATCTGCGGAAATATCACATCCTCTTGCTTTATAATCATTTGCCACGATGGCATTTCTTAAAAAGTCATATCCAAGATCCGGCGCATAGCCATGAAACGTTTCTGCATGTCCCATCTCATCGACTGCTTTGTGCATTGCTTCAATAATAGCCGGAGCGATCGGCTGTGTTACATCACCGATACCAAGACGGATGATCTGTTTCTCCGGGTTTGCTGCAGAATATGCGTTTACTTTCTTTGCAATGGTAGAAAATAAATAGCTTCCCGGAAGTTTCTGGTAATTGTCATTAATTTTAAACATGTCCTTACTCCTCACTTTGCATTCAAAATACAAGTTAACGTTATCTAACTGTCATACAGTATAGCATTGTGTGATAGGTCATGCAAGCATTTTTTGTTTACCTGGAATCAAAAAATATTGTCTCACCTAATCTGATATTTTTTATCCATAATTCCGGTCCCAAAATCATTGATTTTACAGCTTATCTCATATTTTAGCTTCCGCCAGAAGTTCCACCCATGCCACGCGAATCCTGCATTCACCGCTGCCCGCTGTGACGCAAGATTTGACATACTGGTTCCATAATACGGCACTTTTCCCAATTTCTCTATCTCTTCTTTTAAAATTGTGACCAAAGTGGACGCGATATGTCTGCACTCCGCCTCTTTTTCCACATTGATCCCGATCTGCCAGAACAAAGGACTATCTGCGCTTGCCCCCGCCATGCCGATGATCTTTCCGTCTGAAATCGCTGCCACTCCCAGCATATCGGGTGATTTTTCGTCAAAGCAGAATGCCTCGTCAAACCGGTTGTCCCCTGCAAACTGCAGGATCTCCCCACGGTCATATGTTCGGATCTCAAACCCCGTTTCTTTTGCAACACTCTCTGTCTCCGGCAGGAAAAACGGATGTGCTGTTTTTAACTGGCAGCCGTATGGTTTTAAGATGTGATCCAGTTCCCGGAAGTTTGCGACATCCATAAACCATGCGCCGGGGCAGGTTTCGTATTTTTCGCGGCAGAGTTCTATGATCTCCTTTTTTCCGGTGAAAATCAGTTTTCTGTTGACTGCGGTTATTTTCAGGGCACAGTTGTCCTGGTCTTCGAATCTGCGCCGTCCTTCGAGACTGCGGTATTCGGTGAAGTGGTTTCCTTGGTCGAGGATGTCTGCGGGGGTGCAACAGTAGTCTAAGGCGAGCTGGCGGCTTAGTTGTTGGATGTATTTCATCGTTGGTTCTCCTCCTGATTATAAAATTTCAGACATTGCTGCTGTTCACACCTATTGTGTAACCAGACATTTTCTATGTAGGATTATAGCAGTCCTATCCCCTCCATTCAAGAGACTCGTTTAAAAGAATGTTATCTTATGCTCTGATACCAGATAATAACTTTTTACTTCTATCCTGCTATATGGTACAATAAGAAATAATCTGACGGATTGGAATTTGACAAAGGAATGTGATTGTATGAAGAAGAAAAGCATAATTGCAATATGTGCTGTATTAGTAATTTTAGTTTTGGCAGCAGTCCTTGTATTGACTGGAAACAGAGGAAATGTATCAAATATTAATCGTGTTGTTGGTTACTCTGCACTCTATGGTGAAAATTCAATCAATGAAGCATTTGATGTCATAGAGAAAAAATTTGCAAAAGATTTTGAAGGTTGCACACTTACAGAACTTCGCTATGACAAGGATGTTGAAAACAGATTTGCAGAAGAAATTGAAAAGTATCACAAAGAAAATAATCAATTGTGGGTATTAATCACTTATCAAAGAGATTCTGCTTCATCCACGCCTCAAGTTCTACTTTCGAACTTTTTGCCTGTGCAACACATTCCCTGTACTGACCCGAATACGGCTTTTCATCTAATCACAAAAAAAGCTACAGTGTCTCCACTGCAGCTTTTCGCTTACATCTACTATTTTACTAACTCTTTTACTTTTGCTTTCTTACCAACGCGATCTCTTAAGTAGAATAATTTCGCACGTCTTACTTTACCCTGACGAACTACTTCTACTTTCTCAACGTTCGGAGAATGTAACGGCCATGTTTTTTCTACGCCGACACCGTTAGAGATTTTTCTTACAGTAAATGTCTCACGGTTGCTTCCGCCCTGTTTTTTAAGTACAGTACCCTCGAATACCTGGATTCTCTCACGGTTACCCTCTTTGATCTTACCGTAAACTTTTACAGTATCACCAACACGGAACTCCGGTACTTCTGCTTTTAACTGTGCTGTTTCAATGTTCTTAATGATTTCACTTGCGTTCATTTTGTGACCTCCTGATAATTTGGATGTTCTTAATACGCGAATTCGTAACAGAGGACCATCTATTTTTATTCACAACTGTTATAGTATATCACATAAGTTTGTGATTGTAAACAAATTTTATTTTTATTTTTAACGCCACTTTTTCCGCTCTTTTTCTGTCAGCTCTGCACGCGCAAACAGATCCGGACGGCGTTCTTTCGTGCGGATGATCGACTGCTCCCTGCGCCATTCATCCACAAGTTTATGATTGCCGGACAGCAATACCGGAGGAACTTTTTTCCCATCCACTCCTCCGGACGGCTGTACTGCGGGTACTCTAACAAATCTCCCTCAAATGACTCCGTAGAACCGGATTCATCATTTGTCAGCACCCCCGGCACCATACGGGAAATCGCATCCACCATGACCATCGCCGGAAGTTCTCCTCCGGTTAAGACATAGTCACCAATCGAGACATAGTCGGTCACGATCTCCTCTAAGACACGCTCATCAATCCCCTCATAATGTCCACATAAAAAATCAGATTTTCTTCTTTTGCAAATGACTTTGCCGCCTGCTGTGTAAAAGTCGGTCCCTGCGGTGTGAGGTAAATTGTACGCGGTTTTGTCCCGATTTTATCGACGATCGATCTCCACGCATCATAGACCGGCTGTGCCTGCATCAGCATTCCTGCACCACCGCCATATGGATAATCATCCACCTTTTTGTGTTTATTGATCGTATAGTCCCGGATATTTACCGCCTCGATCGTAAGCAGTCCCTTTTCCGCTGCCCTGCCGATAATACTGGTATTTAATCCCTGCATGACCATATCCGGAAACAATGTCATAATGTAGAAATTCATGCTTCCTCCCGCCTGCTGTTTAAGTCTCTTAAGCCGTCAAGCAGATGTACCTGCATCGTACCGCCCTCGATGTCCACCTGTTTTACACAGTCTTTGATCGCCGGAAGTAAAATATCATCCGCACCCTCTTTGCTGATCACATAGACATCATTCGCCCCTGTCTGCAGTACATCAGTCAGCTCTCCCAAATCTTCCCCCTCATCCGAGATCATTTTAAGACCGATGAGATCTGCTATAAAATACTCATTTTTCTTTAACTTTACGGCATTTTCCCTGGTCACATAGAGACTTTTTTTGCGGAACATCTCCACATCATTGATATTGTCATATCCCTTAAACTTGAGTATTACCATATTTTTGAAGAACTTTACCCCGGCAATTTCCAATGCAAGGTGTTCTTTTCCTGTGTCTAAGATTACCTGTTTTAATTTTTTAAAGCGTGCCGCATCATCTGTGGTCGGAAATACCTTGACCTCCCCACGCACACCGTGTGTCGTTGTTATGACACCTACCTGAAGTAAATTCTCCATAAAATCTCCATTCCTGCGTGTGAAAAATCTTATTTTCATAAAATTTTTCATTCTGTTATTTGATCCAGATTACAACATTCTCAACCAGACCTGTTTTCTGATTTGTAAAATTAATCTGCACGGAACCACCCTTTTCCAGTTTGATTTTCTTTGAAGAAGATAGATAAGATGTACTTTTTCCAAGCTTGTCATAATAAGTAAATGATGTCATCTTCCAGCCTGTTTTTGCCTTTACATCAAACTTTAATGTTTTTTTGCTTCCAAGCTTATAATTATAAATATTGGTATTTTTAAACTGGTTTTTTATTTGTTTGTTTCCTATTTTATAATTTGCAACCGGATTACTCCATTTATAAACAGTCAGTTGTGATGTAAAAGTTGTCAGGAGCCTTCCTGTTTTTACCGTCACTTTAATCGTTGATTTTCCCACCTTTAACGGTTTGATCCGGACATTATTGTCACCTATTGAAATCTTTGCCACTTTTCCATTTGAACTGCTCACTTTTGTAATTCTTCCGTTCGATGGCATATTTTTCACTCTATATATATAAGTTGTACTTTTCTTTGGGCAGTATACCTGTGTCAGTTTTCCCCTAAAACTCATTTTCGTGGAAGCACCTTTACAGTATTCTTTTACGATATCTGCTGTCTTATCTGACTCATTATTTTCGGTAAATACAGTATAGTTTCCTGTGTCTGTCACTATTTCCCTGGCACTTGTCAATACCGGTATCTGTACAGTCAACAGTAATGTCAATAAAAATATAGAGCATTTTTTTGTAATATCTCTCATTTTTATCCCCCTCTATTCTTCTCTGATAGAAAAAAAACCGGCTGCACCATGTTCATGATCACGCCGGTTTACTGCGAAGATTACTGCATAATCTCCACAATCACTTTTTTTTTTCTTCTTTTGAGGCAGCAGCCTTCACAACAGAACGAATCGCTTTCGCAATACGTCCCTGTTTGCCGATTACCTTACCCATATCAGACTGTGCAACGCGCAGCTCTAATACGATTGCTTTTTCATTCTCGGTCTCAGTCACAACAACTTCGTCCGGGCAATCAACAAGTGCCTTGGCAATTACTTCTACTAATTCTTTCATAGGTCCACCTCACTGATCCTATTTCTCAATACCAGCATTTTTGAAAATTCTTGCTACGGTATCTGTTGGCTGAGCTCCGTTTGCTAACCATTTCTTTGCTAAGTCCTCATTTACATGATACTCGCTCGGATCTTTAGTCGGATCATATGTTCCAATCTCTTCGATGAACTTTCCATCTCTCGGGGATCTGGAATCAGAAACTACGATACGATAGAAAGGTGCTTTCTTCTGTCCCATTCTTCTTAATCTGATCTTTACTGCCATTACTTTCACCTCCTTAGATTTTTGCTGTTCATTTATTAAAAAGGAAGTCCTTTAAACATTCCCTTTTTACCTTTTTTCATCATGCCGGGCATCTGTTTCATCATTTTCTTCGCCTGGTCAAACTGTTTTACAAGACGGTTGACCTCTGCGATATCCACGCCCGCTCCCTGTGCGATTCTACGCTTCCTGCTCGGATTGAGCAATGATGGATTCTGTCTCTCCTCGACTGTCATCGAGAAAATGATCGCCTCAGTGCGTGCCATATTTTTCTCAGCCGCTCCCTCGTCAATCTCAGGCATCTTACCGCCGCCAAGTCCCGGCATCATGCCAAGGATACTGGAAAGACCTCCCATTTTTTTCATCTGACTCATGGACTCTAAATACATCTCAAAGTCAAATTCATTCTTGCGCATCTTTTCTTCAAGCTTTTTGGCTTTCTCCTCGTCAAGCTCGTTCTGTGCCTTCTCAATGAGTGTCAGCACATCACCCATTCCAAGGATTCTCGATGCCATACGGTCAGGATAAAACTGCTCTAAATCAGAAAGCTTTTCTCCCATACCTGCGTAAAGAATCGGTTTGCCGGTCACCGCTCTTATTGAGAGTGCCGCACCACCTCTGGTATCACCATCCAGTTTGGTGAGTACTACGCCGTCAATTCCGATCTTCTCATCGAAGGTCTTTGCAACATTGACTGCATCCTGTCCTGTCATGGCATCGACCACTAATATGGTCTGTGATACCGCAACATTTTCTTTTATCTGAATCAATTCGGCCATCATGTCCTCATCCACATGAAGACGTCCTGCCGTATCGATGATCAGCACATTAAAATCATTCTTTGTGGCATGCTCTACCGCAGCCTTTGCAATGTTCACAGGAGTATTTTTATCTCCCATGGAGAATACTTCCACTCCCTGTTTTTCACCGTTGATCTGTAACTGTTCAATCGCCGCCGGACGATATACATCGCATGCCGCAAGCAGTACTTTCTTGCCTTTGGCTTTTAACTTTCCGGCAATCTTTGCTGTCGTAGTCGTCTTACCAGCACCCTGAAGACCTGCCATCATAATGATCGTCAGTTCTTTGCCCGGACGAAGTGCAATCTCTGTCGTCTCGGAACCCATCAGGCGGACCATCTCTTCGTTTACGATCTTGATGACCATCTGTCCCGGATTCAGTCCGTTCATCACGTCCTGTCCGATCGCGCGCTCCTGCACATCTTTGACAAACTGCTTGACTACCTTGAAATTGACATCGGCCTCTAAAAGAGCCATCTTAACTTCCTTTAAAGCAGCCTTCACATCATCTTCTGTCAAACGCCCTTTGCTTCTCAGGTTTTTGAATACATTCTGGAGTTTTTCGGATAAACTGTCAAATGCCATCTATAGCTCCTCTAATATCTGGTTGGAGATCTGTTCGATCTCTTCTAACACTGCCTCGTCATGGTTCTTATAGAACTCTTTGGTCAACGTGTGAATCTTTGTCACCATACCTCTTGCGGTCTGGAATTTTTCGATCAGATGAAGCTTGCTCTCATATCCTTCTAAGGTCTTCGTACACCGCTTTACCATATCATGTACACCCTGACGGCTGATTCCTTCTTCATCCGCGATTTCACCGAGTGAGAGATCATTGAACACAAAATCTTCATATATCTTTCTCTGGTGTTCGTTTAAAAGCTCTCCATAGAAATCATATAGATACGCCTGTTCAATCTTTTCTTCCATCTCATATCCCAATCTGTACTCTCACATCAGCACCTTGCATAGATTATCATAAAAAAGAATGGGTGTCAAGCATTTTTTCTTGACACCAGTATTTATTTTTTCTTAAAACATGACTTTTTTCCTATAACAGTATTGACAACACTTTTTTTTCCCTGTTTATAATGAGCTAAACCTAAAATAAAAATTTTTTTGCTTGCGTAAATCATGCGCAGGAATGGAGGTTCTCATGAAAAATAAATATCAGAAACCTGCAATTTATCTGACACCTGAACATACAGAAGGCATCTATCTTGCAAGCGGCGCAGCGGTGCAGCCGGTTCCGTAACCGCAACCTATATGGGAGTATGGGACAGATGGGCAGGTGGCGGAAAAGGTCTGGTTGCCGTGAACTGGAATAACGTGGCAGGCAATGTCGCCCTGACACTTTCCTTTAATACACCGATCGATCAGGTCGAGGTTGCCGGATACTCTGCGTCTACTTCTATTTCCGGCAATTCCGTGACTGTCAGCTTTAACCCGGATGGCGGTTCTAGCTTCAATCTTGGTCTTCACGTAAATCACTCCGGTGCAGACATTAACAGCCTGGATATGACAGGTCAGTCTTACACAGTATCCTGACACTGACTATTTGGCCGCATACGCCGGACCACATATTGTACGAGCATACTGTTTCATAACAAATAAGAATTCGTTTTGCAATGAACGAAATTCCTTATTTTTTAACCATTTTTCATTTTATGATCCGGTTCTGATATCCGAAACGCAATTCTACAGACTTGCTCTGACTAATTTCGGTTTATAACCATTTTTCTCCAATGCTTTGATGATCTGATTTTTGTGATCTGTACCAAAACACTCTAAAGTAATACGAAGCTCCACGGCTGCATTACGGTTTGTGCTGACAAACTGATTATGCTCTAACTTGATCACATTCCCCTGCTCTGCTGCAATCGTTGCGGCTACTTTTGACAATTCGCCCGGCTTATCCGGAAGAAGCACGGATACCGTAAAGATACGGTCACGGAAAATAAGTCCCTGCTGTACCACGGAAGACATTGTGATCACATCCATGTTACCACCGCTTAAGATCGATACGACACGCTTATCTTTTACACCTAAATGTTTCAACGCTGCTACCGTAAGAAGACCTGAGTTTTCCACAATCATTTTATGATTTTCTACCATATCAAGGAATGCAACAACCAGTTCATCATCTTCTACTGTGATGATATCATCTAAATTCTTTTTGATATATGGGAAGATCTTGCTGCCCGGTGTCTTTACCGCAGTACCGTCTGCGATCGTGTTGACGCTCGGCAGAGTCGTTACTTTTCCTGCTTTGAAAGAAGCCTGCATACAGTTTGCACCTGCCGGTTCCACACCAATCACTTTGATCTTTGGATTTAACAGTTTTGCAAGTGTGGATACACCTGTTGCAAGTCCGCCTCCGCCGATCGGAACTAAAATATATTCCACAAGCGGCAGCTCTTTAAAGATTTCCATTGCGATCGTTCCCTGTCCGGTTGCAACTGCAAGATCATCGAACGGATGAATGAACGTATATCCTTTTTCCTCTGCCAGTTCGTAGGCTTTCTGACAGGCCTCGTCGTAAACATCTCCGCAGAGAACAACCTCTGCACCATAACTCTTGGTACGGTTTACCTTAATTAAAGGTGTCGTTGTCGGCATCACGATGACAGCTTTACATCCATAACATTTTGCTGCGTAGGCAACACCCTGCGCATGATTTCCTGCTGAGGCGGTAATGAGTCCTTTTTTACGCTCTGTCTCTGTCAGTGTGCTGATCTTGTAATAAGCTCCGCGCACTTTGTATGCACCGGTAAACTGCATATTCTCAGGTTTTAAATATACCTTATTTCCTGTCTGCTCACTTAAGAAATCTGAATATACCAGTTTTGTTTCTAAGGTGACTTCTTTTACTTTCTCACTTGCTTCTTCAAACTTGTCTAATGTTAACATCTGCATTCTCCTTCATCTGTTTATTGTTCTGCCTGATCTTTGATATCAAAAGTGCGTTTACAAATTCATTAGAATCAAACTTCTGTAAATCCTCGATGGTCTCTCCGACACCGATATATTTGACCGGAATTCCAAGTTCGGAGTGGATTGCAACCGCAATACCGCCTTTTGCCGTTCCGTCCATCTTTGTTAGAATGATACCTGTGATCTCTGCCACTTCTGAAAATTGTCTCGCCTGTGCAAGTGCGTTCTGACCTGTCGTTGCATCTAATACGACAAGAGTTTCGCGGTATGCATCCGGATATTCTTTTTCAAGAATACGGTTGATCTTTTTCAACTCTTCCATAAGATTCTTCTTATTATGAAGACGTCCTGCCGTATCACAGAGCAGTACATCCGCATTTCTTGCTTTTGCTGCTGCGACCGCATCATATACGATCGATGCCGGATCTGCACCTTCCTGTCCGCCGATCATCTCAACACCTGCACGGTTTGCCCATTCTAACAGCTGATCTCCTGCTGCTGCACGGAATGTATCAGCCGCTGCAAGGACAACCTTTTTGCCCTGGTCTTTTAGCTTTCCAGCCAGTTTTCCAACAGAAGTCGTCTTACCGACACCGTTTACTCCGATGACAAGTACCACAGATTTTTCATTTTCAAAACGGTATGCAGTCTCTCCAACATCCATCTGCTCTTTGATGCTGTTGATCAGAAGTTCCTTGCACTCTGCCGGATCCTTGATCTTATTTTCTTTTACTTTTTCTTTGAGATTCTCGATGATCGCTTCGGTCGCGTTGACACCGATATCTCCCATGATCAGAATTTCTTCAATTTCTTCATAAAAATCATCATCAATACTGGAAAATCCACTGAAGATCGAATCAATTCCGGATACAATGTTATCTCTTGTCTTGCTGAGTCCGGAAACCAGACGGCTCCAAAATCCTTTTTTTTCTTCGCCCATACATCCTGCCTTTCTTATTTGTTCCAATCATTATTTGTCTAAATCATTTTCTATCAGATTTACGGAAACCAGTGTGGAAACACCCTTTTCCTGCATCGTGATACCGTAGAGACGGTCAGCCGCCGCCATCGTACCTCGTCTGTGTGTGATTACAATAAACTGTGTATTCTGCGTCAGCTTGTGCAGATATTTTGCAAACCGGGTGACGTTTGAATCATCCAGTGCCGCCTCGATCTCGTCTAACAGACAAAACGGTGAAGGCTTTAAGTTCTGGATCGCAAATAACAGTGCAATCGCTGTCAGTGATTTTTCTCCACCGGACATCTGCATCATATTCTGCAGCTTCTTTCCAGGAGGCTGTGCGATGATACGGATACCACACTCTAAGATATCCTCATCCTCCACCAGTTCCAGTGTACCTTTTCCACCGCCGAACAGTTCTTTAAATACGGTATCAAACTGTTTCTGAATCTCTGCAAATTTCTCCATGAACTGTTTGCGCATTCCCGTATCAAGTTCCTCGATGATTCCGATCAACGTTTTCTCTGCTTCGATCAGATCATCATGCTGTGTTTTTAAAAATTGATAACGCTCTGAGATCTCCTTATAATCCTCGATCGCATTGACATTGACGTCACCGAGCTTTCGGATCTCATCCTTAATCTGTGCGATCATTTTCTTTAATGTAGAAAGATCGTCATAGGTATCATCCCGAAGATCCATTGCAGCGTGAAGCGTCAGTTCATATTCCTGCCACATATAATTGGTCTGGTATTCTCTCGCATCATTTAGCTTTTCACGCTGACTGTTCAGACGGAATACTTCCTTATCAAGTTCCGAGATCTGATTGGATATCTCCTCACGCTTCCGGAAAAATCCTTTATGTGAAGCTGACAGTTCTTCTTTCTTCTGCGTATAATCTTTTAACTGCTGTTCGAAAGCGGCATGCGTATCATCCGATGCAAGGATCGTCTTTTTTAATTCCTCGATCTCTGCCATCTTCTGTTTTGCTTCTTCTTTTGCATCCCCTGCCTGCGTGATCAGCGTTTCCCTGTCCTGTGAAAATCTTGTGATCTCACTCTGAATACGCGAAATATTTGACTGCGCAAACTCCGCTTTCTGACGGATACCGGCTTCCTCTAAAGCAATCTTTGAAACAGTTTCCGCAGCTTCCTTCTCCTTCGTCTGATATTCCTCGAAACGTTTCTGGAAGTCCTCGTTTTCCTGTCCGATCTCTTTTTCACGAACCGCTGCAGCCTCAATCTCTGCCGCTATCTGCGCTCTATTGTTTTCAAGCTCTGCAAGCTGCTCCTCGATCTCTGCCCGCTCCGCATGCAGACCGGCAAAAACTGTTTCTCTCTCGTTTTTCTGCTCTGTGGCGCGGTCTAAGTTCATTTTTGCCGTGTTCTGAAGAATGTACTGTTCCTGCAGTTTCTCCTTGCCGCTTTCCATATCTTCTTCTAACAGTGACTGCGCGTCTTAATATCCTCTAAGCGGTCTCTCGACTCTTTGATCTGACTCTGCAGAGAAGCAACAAGTGTTTCAAGTTCTTCTACCTCACGTCTTCTCGCAAGAAGATTGCTGGTATTTTTAAATGCACCACCGGTCATGGAACCGCCCGGATTTAAGCATTCGCCCTCTAGCGTTACGATACGGAATGAATAGCGGTATTTTCTTGCCAGAGCAATCGCGTCATCGATCGTCTCGGCAACAACTACCCTGCCGAGCAGATAATTCGTCACGCCATCATATCTGGCATCATTTTTCACCAGGGTACTTGCAAGTCCGATCACGCCCCGCTCCCGCAGTGCTTCCTGATTCTTAAACCCGCCGCTGCCATTCACACTCGTGAGCGGAAGAAATGTTGCACGTCCATACCGGTTCTGCTTCAGATACGCGATCATCTGCTTTGCTGTCTCTTCATCCTCCGTGACGATATTCTGGATACTTCCGCCTAACGCAGTCTCAATCGCAACCTCGTATTTTTTCTCAACCTGAATCAGATCCGATACGACACCTAAAATTCCTTTGTGTCTGTCTTTCTGTTCCATTACACGGCGGATACTGTTTCCATATCCGTCATAGCGTTCTGCAATGTTTTTTAATGTCTCTAACCTGGACTGTTCTTTATGATATCTGGTGACATCCTGCTCTAACTGCTGGCTCGTCTGCGAATATTTTCTACGCCACTCACGGTTCTTTTCTTCCATTGCGGCTGCAGATTCCTTTAACTCACGGATCGTTTCATTGACATCATCTAATTCCTGTTGATAGGCAGCCAGCACATTGTCTAAATCTTCTTCCTCTGTCTTTCTTGCAAGAAGTCTCTGTGTCAGTTTCGCTTTCCGGATGTTGATCTGCTCTGCCATCGTATCAAAACGCTGCTGTCTCGCCTTAACGGATGCCTTGTTGTTAAGGAGTTCGATGATCTCACTCTTTCCGTGTTCGATCCCGTCACTGCATTCTTTCATTCCATTGCGCAGCTCATCTAATTCTTTTTCAGCAGCCTGCTTTCTCTCCGAAATCCCCGCTAATGCCTCTAACAGTTCCTCTCGTTCCCTGCCATAAACATCTTTCTGCGCAAGGCGATCCTGTGTGTCTTTTTCGATGGAATCAAGTCTGTCTTTTAAATGCTCGTCCGTCATTTCTGCCGTGTGGATCTGTTCTTTTAAGACGTTGATCTGTCCTTCTAACTTTCCTTTTAAAACAGTGGAACCGCTTAAATTTTCGCGTACCTCACCGATTGCCTGTTCTAACTGTTCGATCTCCGATTCCATGCGCTCATATTCTGTCTTTACCTGCTCATAAGAATCTTTTGACTCATGTAACTGTGCTTCCGCAATGCCGCATTTTTCGCCCACTTCATGAAGCTGTCCGTCAATGCGTGTCATCTCCATCAGAAACATGTTGACGTCATATGTCTTTAACTCTTCTTTTTTCTTTAAATATACACGCGCTTTTTCAGCCTGTTTTTCTAACGGACCGACCTGACGTTCCAGCTCGCTTAAGATATCATTGACACGAACTAAATTTTCACGTTCATTTTCTAACTTTTTCTGTGCAGTCGCCTTGCGCTTTTTATATTTTACAATTCCGGCTGCCTCGTCAAAAAGCTCACGCCGCTCCTCGGGTTTACCATTTAAAATTTTCTCAATCTGTCCCTGTCCGATAATGGAATATCCTTCTTTTCCGATACCGGTATCATAAAACAGCTCGGTCACATCCTTCAGACGGCAGGTATTGCCGTTGAGCAGATACTCACTCTCCCCGGAGCGGTACACGCGCCTCGCAACCGTGACCTCCTCATAATCCACCGGCAGTTTATGGTCCGCATTGTCAAGTGTGATCGCAACATAAGCATAACTGAGTGGTTTACGGTTTTCCGTTCCTGCAAAAATAATGTCCTGCATACTGGCACCACGCAGCTGCTTGGCGCTCTGTTCACCAAGTACCCAGCGCACTGCATCCCCGACATTACTCTTGCCACTGCCGTTTGGCCCGACAATTCCAGTGATCCCATTATGAAAATCAAAAACGATCTTGTTCGCAAATGATTTAAATCCCTGCACTTCAATACTTTTCAGATACATACTAAACCTCATTCTTGCGCTGACTTTTGCGCATAATTACAGTTTCGGTTTCAAAAGCAAAAGTGCCTGGTAGGCAGCTTCCTGCTCTGCCGCTTTTTTCGTGTGTCCGGTTCCTGCGCCGATCACTTTATCTCCGATCCGTGCTTCGACCGAAAACTGTTTGTCATGGTCCGGTCCTTCTTCTGAAATCAGCTCGTAATGCAGACTCTCTTTATAATTGCCCTGCACAACTTCCTGCAAAATGGTCTTGCTGTCATAAAACAGCTTTTTGTGCTCGATATCTGTCAGGATAAACTTATGTATAAACTTCTTTGCCGGTTCAAAACCACCATCTAAATAGATAGCTCCAATCACAGACTCTAAAGCATCCGATAAAATTGATTTACGTTTTCTTCCACCTGTCTGGTTTTCACCCTTGCCAAGCAGCAGATAATCGCCAAGATCCATCTCTCTGGTACAAAGTGCCAGTGTAGGCTCACACACAATACTCGCACGGAGTTTTGTCAGATCTCCCTCCGGCAGATCCGGATAATTGCGGTATAAAAAATCACTCGATACGATCTCTAAAACCGCATCCCCTAAAAACTCCAGTCTCTCATTGTCAGAATGTTTTTTCATGTGTTTTTCATTAGCATAGGAACTGTGCGTCAGTGCCTGACGCAATAAGCCCTCTTTCTCAAATGTATAACCAATCCTGTTCTGCAATTCCTGTAACTTTGACATTTCATCCTCCTGGTCAGGGGCTTTTTTCTACCTTACTGTGTATCCAGTAAAATATAAAAAAGACTCTGTTTTCTTATATAATAACGGAAAAGCCCTTGCCTGACAAGAGACGGTACATCGCGCACCGCCCTTTTGTCTTCAACAAGGGCATACGTCATCTTTTATTTAGTTTAAAGCATTCTTGATCTGCTCTACTGCATCTGCAACTGTCACGATATGCTCAGCATCCTCATTCGCGATCTCGATGTCGAATTCTTCTTCGATTCCCATAATAATCTGAAAAATATCAAGGGAGTCTGCTCCAAGGTCATCCACAAAAGTGGTGTCCATTGTGATTTCTTCCTCGTCCACGTTTAATACCTCTGCAATGATTTTTTTCAGTTTTTCAAATTCCATAACTTTACATTCCTTCCTGTTCCGTTGAACTTATAATATTTTTTCTGATTTTTCCGTTGATGTCCTGCTCTTTGAACGTCACACATTGAAAAATGGAATTGGTAATCTCGACTGCCTTTGCACTTCCGTGCGTCTTTACCACAAGTCCATTCAGTCCTAATAAAGGAGCGCCGCCATACTGAGTAGCATCAAAACGCTTTTAATGTTGACTTTAATGCCGGAAGCGCAAGCGCTGCACCAATTTTGCTTCTTAAGGTGCTCATCATGCCTTTTTTGATTGCTCCGACAAGCGTTCCTGCCAGTCCTTCATACAGCTTTAAAATTACATTTCCAACAAATGCTTCACATACGATCACATCTGCCTCTCCATGCGGGATTTCACGAGCCTCAATACTGCCCACAAAATTAATATCCGTACATTCTTTCAGAAGTGGAAATGTTTCTTTTACCAGCGCATTTCCCTTTTCTTCCTCCGCACCGATATTTACAATCGCCACTCTCGGATTTTTGATTCCAAGTACATTTTCCATGTAAATAGAACCCATCTTCGCAAACTGAACAAGATGTGATGCCCTTGCATCCACATTCGCGCCGCAGTCGATCAGAAGCGACACACCTTTTTCCGTCGGAATAAGCGGCGCTAACGGTGGTCTTTCGATTCCTTTGATTCTGCCTACGATAACCTGTCCACCGACTAATATGCACCGGAACTTCCTGCCGATACGAAAGCATCTGCTTCTTTTTGTTTTACCATATTCATGCCGACAACGATCGATGACTGTTTTTTCTTGCGGATCGCATTTACCGGCGGTTCTGCTGTCTCAATAACTTCCTCAGCATGTATAACCTCGATCTGCTCCGCCGGATAAGTGTACTTTTCAAGTTCTTTACGAACCACGTCCTCCTGACCGATCAGAAGAACCTTGATATCACTTCTCGCATTTACCGCATCCACAGCCCCCTTTACAGGCTCGGCCGGAGCATAATCTCCACCCATCGCATCTAAGGCAACTTTGGTAATCTCAAGTGATTGATTCTGCTGCATAACTACTCTCCATTCTGATACGTTTTCGGGCTCTCCCTTCACGTCTATATTGAAATATACTATAACTCTTTCTATAAATCAATATAAAAAATCGATTGTCATTTACAATATCATTAGTTATAGAATTCCTGATTTCTTTCATTTTCTGCTTCACGGTCTTCATCGGACATATAGCGTTCAAACACACCCTCTAAAATATAGTTGAGCAGAAGCATTCCCAAAGCCGGTGATATGATTGCTACAACCGGCAAAAGATAAGTTCCGATACAGCATGCCAGGAAAAACATCAGTGCCATAAAAGTCTTTGGCAGATTGCCGATCGCCATCAGCGCAGAATTTTTAAGGATCAATTTTGTCGAATTCTCAAAACGTGCCATATACGGGAATACATAAATCGCCCATGCAATGACCACAAGCATCAGCACAAAGAACACAACATAAAGAACTCCTGATTTTTCACCCGCTTTTGCAAACTGATACATGATATAACCGTCAAGTCCTACCAGAACAACCGCTGCTGCCACGACAAGCGTTACAAATGCACCCTGCTTCATATTTGTTTTAAAAGAATGCCAGAAAGAACTCCACAGGTATCCTCTGCTGTGACGGATCACCTTGTTAACTGCATAATAAAGTGCTGTTGTCGCAATTCCAGCCGGAACAGCCAGTATGATACATGGAAGTGCTAATATGATCGCTTTTGATACATATGCCACATAAATGCCGAACGCAAGCGGTATACAGCAGATCATCCACAGCAGGCTTAAGCATACACAGTCGACGCCCTTTCCAAGTGTCTGAAAAAACTTGTTGTCCAAATTAAAAATATCTCCCATTGCCCTACTCCTTTGCTAAAACATCATTCTACCATTTTATTCTGTTCACTCCGATTATGCAACCGGTAATTTGTGAAATTATTATAACTTTTTCAGCGGAAACAAAAAAGACCAAGAGGAAACTCATCGTTCCACTCTTGATCTTTCTGTTTCCCGTAAGGATTAGTCCTGAGGGATGATTTCTTTTTTGTTGTAAGAGCCACAGTTTTTACATACTCTATGAGGCATCATTAACTCTCCACATTTGCTGCATTTTACTAATGCCGGAGCAGTCATTTTCCAGTTTGCTCTTCTTTTATCTCTTCTTCCTTTGGAAGATTTATTCTTTGGACAAATTGACATATTCTCACACCTCCTTAAATTTGTTAAAGACATCTTGGATTGCTGCCATTCTTGGATCCAGTTCTGTTCTCTGGCAGTTGCATTCCCCTTTGTTCAGGTTCATTCCGCACACCTTGCAAATTCCTTTGCAATCATCCCTGCACAGAACTTTCATCGGCCAGTTCACCAAAATCTCTCCATAGATAAGTCTATCTATATCCAGATTAAATCCAATCAGGTAGTCATTATCTTCCACATCTTCGTCATGAACAACAGAATCTTCTAATTTGATATCCTTGTCAATCGAAAAGTGGATATCTGTCGGAACTTCCTCCAGACAACGGCTGCACGGAATCGACACTCGCAGATCAACATCACCCTGGATAAGCAGCCGCTTGTTCTCCCGGTTTGCGATACGCAGTTCTATCGGTGCTGCACTGATAATAGGAAATTCCCCTAACTTTGATATAAAAGACGTAAGTTCAATCTGAACCTGCTTTGTTTCTTCCTTGTTTTCACAAGATAAAATGTCTGAAAGTATCTATAATCACGGCATTCTCCTATATCTTTTTTTGTGAATCAAACCTTTTATCTAGCTTTTCACACCTAAATGATTATACATAGTGAAAACAGGTTTGTCAAGTATTTTTTCTTGACAACCCTGTTTTTTTATTTTTCATCGTCTATGAACCTCAAAGACCCGCTGTTTTGCCTATTTTACAAGTGCAACCGTCTCTCTTGCGATTGCAAGCTCCTCGTTGGTCGGGATCACACAGACTTTTACTTTGGAATCTGCTGTTGAGATCACTTTTTCCTCTCCGTGTACTTCGTTTGCCTGTGCATCTACTGTAATTCCAAGATATCCAAGATACTCAAGTACCTTTGCTCTGACGATCGTTGTATTTTCTCCGATACCTGCAGTAAATGCAATCGCATCCACACCATTCATTGCTGCCACATATGCACCGATATATTTTGCAACACGGTAGCAGAATACGTCGATAGCACCGATTGCAAGCTCATTTCCTTCATTGGCTGCAGCCTCAAGATCACGGAAATCACTTGATAATTTTGATAATCCCTGTACACCTGACTTTTTATTCAAAACATTCATGACACCTTCGATATCTAAGTTCTCTTTCTTTGCAATGAACTCCATGATTGCCGGATCAATATCGCCGGAACGTGTTCCCATAACAAGTCCCTCTAAAGGTGTAAGACCCATGGATGTATCTACACACTCACCATTAATACGGCACTGATAGAAGCACCATTCCAAGATGAGCCACAATGATCTTAGAATTTTTCAGATCCATTCCAAGGAATTCAGCAGTACGTTTTGATACAAAACTGTGGCTGGTTCCATGGAAGCCATATCTTCTTACTTTGTACTTTTCATAGTATTCGTATGGAAGACCATAAAGGAATGCTTTCTTTGGCATTGTCTGATGGAATGCTGTATCAAATACACCTACCATCGGTACGTCTGGCATCAGTTCTTTACATGCATCGATACCGATCAGGTTTGCCGGGTTGTGAAGTGGTGCAAGGTCATTGCACTCTTCGATTGCTTTTAATACTTCCGGTGTTAAAACGGTAGAAGAAGCAAACTTCTCTCCACCATGTACAACACGGTGACCAACTGCATCGATCTCGGAAAGACTCTTGATTGCACCTGTTTTCTCATTTACCAGTGCATCAAGTACCATCTGGATTGCCTGTTTGTGCGTCGGCATTGCTGCTTCTGTGATCTCTTTGTCTAATCCGGTCTTCTGGTATACCAGTCTTCCGTCAATACCGATTCTCTCGCAAAGTCCTTTTGCTAATACTGCTTCACTGTCAGAATCGATGAGCTGATATTTCAGTGAAGAACTTCCGCAGTTTACTACTAAAACGTTCATATTTTCCTCCCATGCCCTGCCTGCTTTCGAATGGCAGTTTTCTTTTCTTATATAAATGATAAATGGGCAGTCCGACCGATACGAACCGCATATAACTCTAGTATACGCCTCTAACTCTGTTCGCACAAGGTGTTTAAAGTGAGATTTTTTGTACAAAATGAAAAACAGGTTGACAGAATTTTAACGTTATTTTTTTTAACAAATCCCAGACATTCACATTTGCGAAAAAAATCTGTGTATGGTAGTCTGTAATCATGCTGTTACACGCAGAATCTGTGCTTACGCCCAAACCTGAGATACAGATGGAATCAGGATTTTCAAAAAATGGTCAGAAATGGAGTATCTTATGAAAACAATCGGAATCATTGCAGAATACAACCCTTTCCACAACGGACATGCCTACCAGATTGCAGAGTTAAAACGAAAAACAAATGCTGATTTTGTCGTCATCGCCATGAGCGGTGACTTTGTCCAGAGAGGAGCCCCTGCCATCATCGATAAATATTGCAGGGCAGAAATGGCGCTTTTATGTGGTGCGGATCTTGTCATCGAACTCCCGGCTGTCTGGGCAGTCTCCTCCGCGAGGATTTTGCATGGCAGGTGTTACCCTGTTTGATAAAATGGGCTGTATCGACGGGATATGCTTTGGAGCAGAATCCGACCAGCTCCCCCTGCTTAAGAGCATTGCCGGTGTTCTTGCAGAAGAACCGGACATTTACAGATCTGCGCTTTCTTCTTATTTAAAAAAGGGACTGGCATTTCCGGCTGCAAGAGCTGCTGCGCTTTCTGATTATTTTAAGAACACCGGAATGAATTTCCTCATTTCCATATTAGATACTCCGAATAACATCCTCGCGGTCGAATATTTAAAGGCACTGAAACGGCGTAATTCTGCCATGACTCCAATCCTGATCCCGCGGGCGGGGAGCGGATATCATGATACCACGATCAACACACCGACAGCTTCTGCCTCTGCCATCCGCGCGGCAGTTTCTAATGTTACACCATCGGATGATCATACTTTCCATTTTTCATCTGCAGATTACGGTTCACAGAGTATTCATTCCAGCCGGCCACATCTTTCGGAAATTGCATCTTCGATGCCGGAACCGGCTTTTGCACTTTTTCAAAAGGAGATCACATCCGGCAGACTTATGGATGCTGATGACTTTTCCTCCATTCTTGGCTACCGGGTCTTATCGTGCAGCAAAAAGGAATTAGAAAATATCTATGATATGACACCGGAGATTGCAAACCGCATAATAAAGAACAGATATCATTTTTCCTCTTTCACACAGTTTTGTGCACAAAACAAGAGCCGCGATATCACCTACACACGCATGAACCGGATCCTTCTGCATCTGATCCTTCAGATGACCCAGACGGATGTGAAGCAATATAAGGAGACTGATTACATCCCTTACCTGCGAATCCTCGGTTTCCGCAAAGATGCTTCCGCCCTGCTCTCCGCCTTAAAAAAATCTGCAAAAGTACCCGTCATTTCCAAACTTTCCTTTGCCCTTCGCACACTTGACGGAACTGCAAACCAGATGCTGAAACAGGATATTTTTTCTTCTGAGCTCTACGAACAGCAAAAAACAGGAAAAACGAAAAATCGTTTTTCCTGTCCTGAATGCAGCAAAGAAATCATCCGTGTCTGATCAATGATGGAACAGACGGATTCCGGTAAATGCCATTGCCATATTGTATTTGTTACAGGTTTCGATAACATTGTCATCACGGATGGAACCACCCGGCTGTGCCACATATGCCACACCACTTCTATGTGCACGCTCGATATTATCCCCAAATGGAAGAATGCATCAGATCCAAGCGCCACATTTGTGTTTTTATCTAACCATGCACGTTTTTCCTCTGCGGTAAAGACCTCCGGTTTTACCTTAAAGATGTTTTCCCATGCACCGTCAGCTAAGACATCCATGTAATCCTCACCAATATAGAGGTCGATCGCATTGTCCCTGTCAGCACGTCCGATCTTGTCGAGGAACTGCAGTCCTAACACTTTCGGGGACTGGCGCAGCACCAGTTATCTGCCTTCTGGCCTGCAAGTCTGGTACAGTGGATACGGGACTGCTGTCCAGCACCGATACCGATTGCCTGTCCGTCTTTGACATAACATACAGAATTGGACTGTGTGTATTTTAAAGTAATCATTGCGATTGCAAGATCTCTTTTTGCAGCATCCGGAATTTCTTTATTCTCAGTTACCACATTGTCAAAGAAATGATCATCGATCACTAATTCATTTCTTCCCTGCTCAAAAGTGATACCGAATACTTCTTTGTGTTCAATTGGTGCCGGCACATAATTTGGATCGATCTGGATCACGTTATAATTGCCTTTTTTCTTTGCTTTTAAGATCTCTAATGCCTCATCTGTGTAGCCCGGCGCGATGACACCATCGGAAACTTCTCTCTTGATGATCATTGCAGTTGCCTTATCACAGACATCAGATAAAGAAATAAAATCACCAAAAGATGACATACGGTCTGCGCCTCTTGCTCTCGCATATGCATTTGCAAGCGGTGTAACTCCATATCCATATCGTCAACCCAGTAAATCTTACGCTCCACAGCGCTGAGTGGAAGTCCTACTGCTGCACCAGCCGGTGATACATGCTTAAAAGATGTGGCTGCCGGAAGTCCGGTTGCCTTTTTTAACTCACTGACCAGCTGCCAGCCGTTAAATGCATCCAGAAAATTGATATAACCCGGTTTTCCGTTCAATACCTGGATCGCAGTTCGCCGTTTTCCATATAGATTCTGGATGGTTTCTGATTTGGGTTACAGCCATATTTTAATTCTAATTCTTTCATAATTTCTCCTTTAAATTTCTCATTGATCTGTGAAATTCATGCTTCTTTGCCGCATCTTGCAAGCCTGATGCCTATTATTTATTTTTATTGACGATTCTGCTCTCGTAAGCTCCGGTCGCAATATCAATATAACGGACAAATAAAGAAACTTTGTTGTCCTCATTTAAGTTTTCCCATACAAATGAGGTGAACGCATCAATGTCGCCCTCGATTGCAACCGGTGCCGGCTCTCCCTCAAAACTTGGCAGCGGATTGCCATCTCCCATATAAGTATGGATAAAATGAGCCTCACCTGCTTTCGGATTCTCATAGGCAAATGTATAACGGTTACAGGAGGACGGATCCCCGTTGTTACTCTTTAAAATAGACATTGCGTAGTTGAATTTTCCGTTTTCAATGTGCATAATACCTGAGATTCTCGGTGTATAGTTTGGAGCGTCCGGCTCAAATTCTCTTGTGCGCAGCGCCTGCTCAAAAGTCTGCTGTTTATCCATCAGTTCGTAAATTGTGTCAGTCTGGTCTCCGTTTGTCACGATCGTTTTATTGCCAAGCACACGGACAGGTGCATAGATAATCAGGCTCGGATCTGTCAGTTTGGAAGGATCAAAAGCCTGCGTGCGGATTCCCTCTCCATCCTCAACAAAAACACGGTTTCTGCTGTTCTCACTTCTGCCCATAATAAAATAAGCAGTGATGGCATGTTTTCCGTCTGCAGATTTTCCGATAATGATTCCTCTTCCAGGATAGGAATTGCCTGAAAGTTCATTTTTTAATGACATTTTCTCCATGATTTCCTCCTTCATGTGTGCGGTTTGCTGTTTTTCTTTATCTTATCATTTTGATCCTGTTTTTACAATTATTAGCGTCATGAATTTATTTACTTAATTTTATAAGTTTTGTTAATATATTTATTTATAAAAATAACCGCCCAAACCTAATATAACCACCTTGTACTGGACTTCCAGTGAAAGGAGTACATATTACAAGTTAAGCGGTCATTTTACCAAATCCATCAAAATTGCTTCTGCCCTCTGTTTCCATGTATGTTCCTGCACAGCACTCTCATATCCCCGCTCTGCGATTTCCATACATTTCTCCGGTTTTTCCAAAAGCTTTTTCACCAGTTCAGGCAGTTCTTCACGCTTCTCCAGCGAATAGAAAACCAGTTCTTTTTTATCCGTAAAGTTCTCCCGAAGATATCTGCTGTCATCGGTCAGCGAAAGTGTATGCTGCAGCATCGCCGTAAATACGCGGTCGTGCGTTCCATCTTTAAACCATGGCATGACATTCAAAGAAATCCTTGCATCTGCGATTGCCTCCGCGCAGGTCACAGAATCCACTTCCCTGCCGTTTTTTATAATGTAGTCATGGCTGCTACAGTCTAATTTCTCCCAGTTGGCGCCAAACACATGTACCGGGATTTTATGCTCCGCAAGACATTTTATGATCTCCCCGCGGAAATAACTCCGCATACAGATATCGATGAACACCATTCCTGCGATCGCCGCGCGAAGCTCCTCATCCGGCACTGCACCCAGTTCTTTTCTGATATGTGCCTCTAACATCCGGTCGATGGACACCGCCGGATGTGCTTTCATATCCTCCAGAATCTCATAATAAAATGTCCGATATTCCGCACCCTGCCTGTCGATTTCCCGGTAAAGGTGTTCCACCGGTGTATAGTTTCCGGTAAATACAATGTCGTATTTCCGTTTCTGATACGGTATATTTTTATGTTTCTGTTTTTGCCCATGGCAGCCTTCTATTGGGGAAGGTACTTCCCGCTCTAAGATACAGTTTCCCGCCAGCGCAGAAACTCCACCGGCAATGCCGGGTAAAAGCGCTTCATGTATGCCACATGTTCTCTGTCAATACAAAAAACACGCATTTCCGGCACCGGAGGCTTTGCCAGTTTTGAATGATAATACAGTGGATGATCCACCAGGATATTGATGCACGCGATACCTTGGTTTTCCCAGATATAACGCCCGTTCTCTTCGATAAAGACCTCTTCCCCGGAAAGTCCGATAAAATTAAACGTACACAGTACCGTTTTCTCTGGCACGGCAAACCGGCTGATGCCATCTACCGTATTTACCAGATCATCGTAATCCACAAAATAGGTGTCATGCCCCATCTCCTGAAACGTTTCTGCTAACTGTTCTGAAAAATATCCTAGTGTTTCCACTGCATTTTTTATTAAAATCACTTTCATGTTTGCCAGTGATCCGCGCAGTTAGTTTTTAAAGCTGTGGATCGGTGCCGGGATTCTTCCGGTACGGTTAATAAAATCATCACAGGAATATTTGTTGACCGGCATGATCGGCGCATAACCGAACAGACCACCAAACTCTACGGTATCGCCAACGCCTTTTCCAATTACCGGGATCAGACGTGCAGCTGTTGTCTTCTGGTTTACCATACCAAGTGCCATCTCGTCTGCGATCATACCGGAGATCGTGGTTGCTTGGTATCTCCCGGAATTGCGATCATATCAAGTCCTACAGAGCAGACACAGGTCATTGCCTCTAATTTTTCCAATGTGATAGCACCAGCCTGTACGGAATCGATCATTCCTGATCCTCACTGACCGGAATGAAAGCGCCGCTTAAGCCGCCGACATAGGAAGATGCCATAACGCCGCCCTTTTTGACCTGATCATTTAACATGGCAAGTGCTGCAGTTGTTCCCGGTGCACCTGCATATTCCAGACCGATCTCGCAGAGAATATCTGCGACGGAATCACCGATGGCCGGAGTCGGAGCAAGGGAAAGGTCAATGATACCAAACGGAATTGAAAGACGTCTGGATGCCTCCTGTGCGACTAACTGTCCGACTCTTGTTACCTTAAATGCGGTCTTTTTGATGGTCTCGCAGAGTACCTCAAATTCTCGCCACGCACTTTCTCAAGTGCTGTCTTTACAACACCCGGTCCGCTGACTCCGACGTTGATCACTGCATCAGCCTCTGTCACGCCGTGGAAAGCTCCTGCCATAAACGGGTTGTCATCCGGTGCGTTGCAGAATACAACCAGCTTCATACAATCCACAGAATCACGGTCTTTTGAGCGCTCTGCAACCTCCAACAAAATCTCTCCCATCAGACGCACCGCATCCATATTGATACCGGTCTTTGTGGACGCAAGGTTTACGGAACTGCAGACACGGTTCGTCCGGCAAAGTGCTATCGGGATAGAACGGATCAGCATCTCATCTGCTTTTGTCATGCCTTTTGATACCAGTGCGGAATAACCGCCGATCAGATCTGCACCGATTGCTTCTGCAGCACGGTCCATTGTATCTGCGATCGTTGCAAAATCTTCCGGTGTCTTGCAGGCTGCACCACCGATCAGTGCAATCGGAGTAACGGAAATACGTTTGTTGACAATTGGGATACCGTATTCAGCTTCGATCTCCCCTGCAACTTTTGCAAGATCTTTGGCAACTGATGTGATACGGTTATAAATGTTCTCATTTAATTTTTTCAAATCGGAATCAATGCATGAAAGCAGGCTGATACCGATCGTAATGGTGCGGACATCAAGGTTTTCATGTTCCACCATGTTGTTGGTCTCTTTTACTTCAAATATATTAATCATTGCCGCTTTCCTCTCTAAATACGATGCATTTTTTCAAAAATCTCAGCTTTCTGGCACTTGATGGATACACCAATCTGTGCACCGATCTCATCGAGATCTTTCTGACAATCCACAAATGATCTGGTTGATTTATTCATGTCAACGATCATCATCATATTGAAATATCCGGAAACGATTGTCTGTGAAATATCAAGTACATTGACGCCATTTTCGGAAAGATAAGTACATACTTTTGCAATGATACCAACCGTATCTTTACCCACTACTGTAATAATTGTCTTGTCTGCTGTGTTCTCCATCTCTGCTCTCCTCACTTTTCTGCTTTACTAAATCAGCGCAAATCTATTATCAATCATCATATCATACATGTTTTATAATTTCCACTGTTAAATAGATGCACATTTATAACTTTTTCTACTAAGCTTCATAAGCGGCCACACTCTGTAAAAAAATATTGTCATATATAATAGAATACGTGTTTCGCGAACATTCTATTATCATAAACTAAAAAATGATTCTCTCCGACGGCGCGTCCCGCTTTGCCACATACATTGGGAAATCATCGCCTTTATATGGATTTTCTCCCATCGTCACCTCTAACCGGACAGTCTCATATGCAAGTTCTGCATAATTATTTTCCTTACTGAGATGCCCTAAAATAACCGTATTGAAATGGTCATGGAGCACTTCTCCCAAAAGCTGACCGGACAGTTCGTTAGAGAGATGTCCTTTTTTCCCAAGAATTCTCTGTTTTAACGGATACGGATAACTTCCAACCTGCAGCATATGTACATCATGATTTGCTTCCAGTAAAAGCACATCCAGATTTTTTATTTTATCAATCATGTTTTCATCATATGTGCCAAGATCCGTCACTACCGCCGCCGTTTTCTCCTCATTTTTTATCTTATAGGCCACCGGATCTGCCGCATCATGTGAGATTGAAATCGGTTCAATCAAAAGATCCCCGATTTCAAAAGGCTGATCCGGCGTGATCGCATGAAATAAAGATTCCTCTATTTTGCCGACTGACTTTGTATTTAAAATAGCATCTATCGTACCCTGCGTGGCATAAATCGGAAGTCCGTAACGCCTGGCGATCACGCCAAGTCCAGAAATATGATCGATGTGTTCATGAGTTACAAGAACCCCCTGCATCTCTTCTGTTTTCAAATCGATCGAATTGAGTCCGTTTTCAATTCGTTTTCCACTGATCCCCGCATCGATGATACATGATTTTCATCTGATCCCACACAGATACAGTTTCCACTGCTGCCGCTTGCTATGCTGCATAATTCCATTTTTTTAATTCTCTTTCCATCTAAGTTCGATTGTATCTCCGGTCTTTAAGACTGCAGAATACGATGCATTCTCACCATTTAAATTGGTAATGATTGCTCTGCCATTTGAGGCAGTAAGATCAAATTCGTAGAAATCAAAAATATCTACAAATATATACTGTGGTTTTCCGGTAAGTTTTACCGGCTGGCCGTTGATGTATACCAGAACCATGCTGCCGTCTTCCTCTGCAGCTGGCGAACTGTTTTCTTCTGCTGTAACTTTTTTCACTGCTTCAGCCATGCCGTCAGCATTCTCCTCTGTTACATCTGTTACATCTGTTACATCTGTTTCATCCATGCCTGCTGCATTCTCTCCTGCAACAGATCCATTAACGCCTGCTGTACTGTCTGTAATCGTTTTGCTCTCCTCTACCGTAGCGGCATCATCTGTAACTGCAGAATCCTTTTCTTTTGCGCCCGCATTGCCGGCATCGTCTGTATCCTCCGCAGTCACAGCATTGTGTACTTCAGGATTCTGAACTTCTGCGCCATCTGCCTCTGCGCTCATTTCCGTGTCCACAATATCCGGTATCTCTTCTTCCTTATATTCCCCGACAGTCGGTGTTTGAACTTCTTCCTGCTCTACCGGCTGAAAGGACGGTTTGCCATAGGAACGCACTGTCCACTCGATTGTAAAGTTTTCATAGATCAGTGAGTCGAGCGTTGCACGACGGTTGTTTACCAGAATCACATGCTCCACATTCACTTCCACATCCATAAATTCTGCAAGCTGGCCTACTGTGTAAAAGCTTCTTGTTTCTACCTGGTCTCCCTCCTGGATCTGGTAGGAAGGAAACTCTAATTTACCGTTGACCTCTAAGAATTTCGGGCATCTTATAATATTTCCATTAACCACAAAGGCTACGGAATCTGTCGTATATTCCTCTAACTGATCTAATGTGCAGGTTGCCGGCTTGCCAGCCGTAGATGGCTCAATGATAATCTCACAATTCGGCTCTAATGCCGCATTGAGATTTGTTGGTCTGTCATTCATATAAACTGCTGCTGACTCTCCCTGCTCTCCACGAATGATACGTTTTGCTCCATTTACAAAAAATGTAAGTTCCGGTCCACGTTTCGGGAAAAGATCCTCATTCGGAAAACCTGCCTGCAATGCGGCATCCACGATCGTTAATCCATCATTATCATATAATTTGAGGCGCTCTCCATTGAAACGCACCATAATAAATCCGTTTCTCTGTTCATAATAATTCAGACAGATTCCAATCGGTGTAACAAGCAATGGATCCTTCTTGATATCCTGCTGTTCAAATACCACTTCCTGCAGTACTTCTTCACCACGCAGTGCCACTCGTACGTCCGGAAGATCTAATTTCTCTGCAAGCATTTTCGTATAACCATGGATCTTACCGCCACCGCCAACGATAAATGCTGCGCTGACAGTCTGGTCGCCATTCAATTCTTTGATTTTCGCAGCTACCGCAGTCGTCATCTCATCCACTACCGGCGCAGTCAGCTCCCACACTTCTTTTGCCGGAATCTTATGCTCGATCAGCATGATATCTTTATAAGTGATCTCCTCTTCTGTTGTACTCTGCAGCTTGATATATTCAGCCGTTTTAAAATCAACCAGATAATTCTGTACGATCAGTTCGGTCAGCTCATCTCCCGCAAGAGGATCATACCATATGCAATGATGCTTCCGTCTTTGGTAATGGAAATATCGGATGTTCCCGCTCCGATATCGACTAAAGCGATATTCAGCAGACGATAACTTTCCGGAATTGCGACGTTGATCGCCGCAATAGGCTCCAATGTCAGATTCGCCACTTCAAGCCCGGCCTGATTTACGGCTGCATAAAGTCCATCCACTACATCCTCCGGCAGAAACGTTACAATGATGTCTTCGCCGATACGGTCCGCTTTGTGGGATTCAATGTTTGAAAACGGTTCATCATTTAAGAAGTATTTGACCACGGAATATCCAACACAGTAGAACTTGTAGTTGGTATCATTCATTTCCTGTAAAATTTTCTGCGCTTTCTCAATTCCAAGCAGATCCAGTGTATGAATGTCTTCCCCGGTAACTACGCTCTCCTCCGGATAATCGTAACTGATACTCGTTGTAACTGTCTTAAGCACACGGCCTGCGGCAGCGATACATACCTCCGTCAGCGTTTTTCCGATCTGTTTTTCCAGCTGTTCTTTTACTTTTCTTATCGTCCCTGATACACGCCCGATATCGTGGATCTGTCCATCTAACATTGCTCTCGTATCATGCTGCATGATATACTGAGCAGTAACGATAAACTGATCTTCGGTACGGTAACCTACCGTTCCTACCACATTTCTCGTTCCAATATCAAGTCCGAACACCAATGGCTGTTCCATGTCTTTTCCGTCGCTCATCTGCAGTATCTCCTACTCATTTTCCATATTTGTGATTGCCAAATCAATCTGCCTTATGGCATCTTCCACCGTTCCATTATTATCGATCACCACTTTACAGTGTTTCCGGTAAACCGCTTCCTGTAACTGACTGTCAAAAATCTGCTGTACTTTCTCCGGGGAATATCCGCGCGATCTCATAAGGCGTTCTTTTCTTATATCCTCTCTGGTATAAAATATACCAAAGTTCGTCACAAATTTCATCATAATGTTCTTCAATCAGCAATGCTGCCTCTAAAACCAGGATTTTCAGCACTCCATTTTCCCGCTCTGTATCCGCAACAGTTCTGATATATTTTTTGACTGCCGGATGTACGATTCCGTTTAATGTATCCCGTTTTTTTTCATCTGAAAAGATGACTGTTGCTAACTTTTTCCGGTCAAACGAACCATCTTCATTCCAGATATCCTCATCCGAAAACATGTCTTTTAATTTCTGATAACATTCTGTCCCGGGCAGCATCAGCTCATGCGCGATTTCATCCGCCAACATGACTTTTACACCATCTTTTGTTTCAAGATAATGAAGTATTTCTGATTTTCCCGCACCGACGCCGCCGGTAATTCCGATAAATTTCATCCGTTCCATGCTCCCCGCATCCATTTTTTCTCTCGTACCATCCGGACATATGCAGTCCAACGCATCATCCTCATAAATGATGACAGATCTTTATTTTGCCTCATACCAATTTTTGCCGACATGTGCATCAATTTCAAGTGTGACCGCAAGATCTGCCGCTCCATGCATCTCTTCCTCGAGAATCTTTCGAACCGCATCCTCTTCTTCGATCGCCGTCTCCACTAAAAGCTCATCATGCACGGTTAAGATCAGGCGTGACTTTAGATTTTCTTTTAACAGTCTGTCATGCACGCGTATCATTGCGATCTTGATGATATCTGCCGCAGTTCCCTGAATCGGTGAGTTCATGGCAACACGTTCTCCAAAGGAACGCTGCATAAAATTGCTGCTTGAAAGTTCCGGTACCGGACGTCTTCTTCCAAACATCGTCGTTACATAGCCTTTTTCTTTTGCCTCTGCCACAAGCCCATCTAAAAACGTCTTGATCTTTGGATAAGTTTCAAAGTACCGTTCAATATACTCTGCAGCTTCTTTTTTGCTGATGCTTAGATCCTGGCTCAGTCCAAACGAACTGATTCCATATACAATCCCGAAATTGACTGCCTTGGCATTGCGCCGCTGCAGATCCGTCACCTCGTCAAACGGGATGTGAAATACCTGGGACGCCGTGATCCTGTGGATATCCTGTGCTTCCCGGTATGCCTCGATCAGCTTTTCATCCCCGGACATATGTGCTAAAACACGAAGCTCAATCTGGGAATAATCGGCATCCATAAACTCAAATCCCTCTTTTGGCACAAATGCCTTGCGGATCAGTCTGCCAAGTTCGATCCTCATCGGGATATTCTGCAGGTTTGGCTCCGTGCTGCTTAAACGCCCGGTAGCTGTGATCGTCTGATTAAAACTGGTGTGGATCCTGCCATCTTTAGCGATATAGTTTACCAATCCGTCCGCATAAGTGGACTTTAACTTGGTAAGCTGACGATACTCTAAAATATCAGAAACGATCGGATATTCCGGTGCAAGGCGGTCTAACACATCCGCCGCCGTGGAATAACCGGTCTTTGTTTTCTTTCCATACGGCATGGACAATTTTTCAAATAAGATCACTCCGAGCTGTTTTGGAGAATTGATATTAAACTCTTCTCCCGCTTCCTCATAGATCTGCTTTTCCAGTTCAGCGATACGCACTGCAAGTTTGTCCCCATACTCCGTGAGCGCCTCCCTGCACGCAATGATACCCTCATTTTCCATATCGGCAAGAGTAAATACGAGCGGCATCTCGATTTCCGTAAACAGATGATCCATGCCCTCTTCCTTTAAGTCTGTCTCCAGCGTCTTTTTCGATGCCTGTGCCACATATGCCATATAGCATACATAATTTAAAAATGCTTCCGGTGCATCTTTCATTGCCTGCTCTATGGTCAGTTTTCCAAGAAGATCTGCCTTTGACGGTATCATCTGTCCCATATAGTCTTTTGCAATATCCTCATATGGATACTCATTTTTCAGCGGATTCAGAAGATATGCTGCAAGCACACCGTCAAAAAGATTCGACAGGCCAATATTGCCGTTTACCTGTCGCTCCAGTAAGCCAAGCGCCGCAAGCTGCGGTTTTAAATCCAGTGTCGCATAGGACGCAGCCTCACTTGCGGTAAACATGGAAAGAATCTGCTTTGCCGGAAGATTTTCCCCTGCTTTTATGAAAAAGGTTTCTTCCTCTCCAGTTGAAATGGCAGCTCCAAGGCAGCACTCCACTGCATCATTTTCTGCACTTTCTACGATGCCGGACGGTTCACTGTCTGCCCCCGGCATATCTCCTGCCGCAAACAGATTCATCTGCCCGTCCTCTTCCTCGTGGCTGTCTTTCTTTTTGCTTCCGGGAACAATATAAAAACCACAGTTTCTGCCACGAAGCTTTGCAAATACTTTCTCTGCCTCCTTACGGTCTTCCACAAGTTTAAAATGTTCTGCCGCCTGATTTTTTGGAGTTTCCACCGCAAAACGATTCAAAAGATTTTTAAACTCTAACCGTTTGCAGAGCAGGTATGCCTCCTCCGTGTACAGGCTGGAAATACCATTAAGTTTTGCACCGGAAAGATCATAATCAATGTCCGCATGGATCTCGATCGTCGCAAGCGTCTTACTCATCTGTGCCAGGTCATAATACTCTTTTAAATTTTTGCTTGCACGGGGTGGCTTTAATTCGTCCACATGTGCATAGGCATTTTCAACACTTCCATACTGTGCAATGATTGCTGTTGCCGTCTTTTCACCGATTCCCGGTACTCCCGGAATATTGTCTGCCGTATCCCCCATCAGCGCCTTGACATCGATAAACTCAATTGGCGTCACCTGATATTTTTCCTGTACCTCAGCGGCATTGTAATCCTCGATCTCCGTGCCTGTGCGCTTTGTTTTCGGGATACGGATCTTAATATGATCCGTTGCAAGCTGTAAGAGGTCACGGTCACCGGATACCACTGAAACTGTCAGCCCTTTTTGTTCACTCTGTTTTGCAATGGTTCCAAGCAGATCATCCGCCTCATAACCGCCTTTTTCGATCGTGGTAACTCCCATCGCTTTTAACATCTCTTTCATGAGCGGAACCTGTTCCCGCAGTTCCTGTGCCATCGGTTTTCTCGTGCCTTTGTATTCTGCGAACATTTTATGGCGGAAAGTCGGTTCTGACACATCAAATGCAACCGTCAGATAATCCGGCTGCTCCTCCTCTAAAATCTTGAACATAATATTCAAAAATCCATAGACTGCATTCGTGTGCAGTCCTTCCGAATTCGTCAGATCCGGGATCCCGAAAAATGCCCTGTTCAAAATACTGTGTCCATCTATCAATACCAGCTTTTCGCCCATTGTTCTCTCCATTCTTGTCCTTTAGATCGCTCTTGTGTAGCGTTTCAGCCACTCATTTTCCTCCGCTGTCATATACGGGGAAATGGTATCATATACCATCTTGTGATAATCGTTTAACATCTTTTTCTCACGTGCACTTAACAGATCCGGGGCAATCGCATCGAGATCGATCGGTGCATAGGTGATATTCTCAAACTCCATGAACTGTCCATACTCATTTTTCTCAGCTTTATGGCATACCAGCTCATTTTCGGTACGGATACCGTATTTACCCTCTAAATAAACGCCCGGCTCGTCGGTCGTGATCATGCCCTCTTCTAAGACACCGTTGTCATGGCGCTCCGGTACGACTCTCCAACGGAAGCCGTTCGGTCCCTCATGTACATTTAACACATAACCAACGCCGTGTCCGGTGCCGCATTTATAGTCAATGCCCATCTCCCAGAGTGGACCGCGGGATAAAATATCCAGGTCAAACCGGTACATCCATATAAAAACTTCGCATGCGCAAGGTTCATATTCGAACGGCAGACGGTCGTAAAGTGCAGACGCATCTCATCTGTGATCGGGCCAAGTGCCATGGTTCTTGTGATGTCTGTGGTTCCCTCAAAGTAATGTCCGCCGGAATCCACAAGTAAAAATCCCTCCGGTTTTAACTCAGCGTCTGACTCCGGTGTTGCAGCATAATGCATCATCGCCGCATTGGCTCCGTAAGCACAGATCGTGTTGAAACTTAACTCAATAAAGTTATCCTGCTCTCTTCTTCTCGCCTCAAGATAGTCAGAAGCAGAGATCTCCGTCATCGGGATCTTTCCGATATTGGTCTTGAGCCAGTACATAAATTTGGTAAAGGCAACACCGTCTTTTACATGTGCAGCTCTGGTGTTGTCTACCTCTGTCTTATTTTTTACAGCTTTCATAAGTTCCGTCGGGTTTGGTTTATCCACAACTTTGATTGCTTTATCAAGACTGTTCACGATACGGTAGTTGACCGTCCCGCGGTTCATCAGCACGACTGCGTCTGCCGGAATCTCCGGTACATAATCGTAGATCGCATCATACGGCTTTGTCGTGATATGGTTTTCCTCCAGGTAAGCACGGATCTTATCATCCACTACTTCCTCCTGTAAAAACCAGATACACTCTGTCTCGTTCAGCACAAGATAGGATAATACGACCGGCACATAATCAATATCGTTGCCGCGGATATTTAAAAGCCATGCGATATCGTAAAGAGATGTCAGAATATGAACATCTGCACCGTTCTCCTTCATAGCTTTCCTAAGATCTGCGATCTTATCCGCAGTACTCTTTCCGGAATATTTTTCCTCCAAAATAAATAAAGGCTGTTTGGACAATGCCGGACGATCCTCCCAGATCAGATCGATCAGGTCTTCTGTCACATGCATGGACACATTTTTTTCTGCTGCAATCTTTTCCAGTCTGCCGCCCCAGGTACCGTTTACAACACGTCCGTCAAATCCGAGACATCCGCCCTCTTTTAATCGATCCTTTACAAATTCATCGACTGTCGGCACGCCCTCTTCGCCCATGCGGTAGAGTGTGACTGTGCTGTCTTTCAGCTGATTCTCTGCCTGTACAAAATAGCGTCCGTCCGTCCAGAGCCCTGCCTCATCCAAAGTGATAACGGCAGTTCCCGCAGAACCGGTAAATCCGGTAATAAACTTTCTCGCCTTAAAATGATCTCCTACATATTCTGATTCGTGAAAATCAGCAGTCGGCACAACGTATACCGTGATGCCTCTCTTTTCCATCTCCGCACGCAGTGCCTTTAATCTTTCCTGTATCATTCTTTTATTTCCTCTTTCTTATATATTTCTAATATCACACCCGTTTGTCAGGCATCCGTATACTCAAAGAACTTCGTATCGATCTCCGGGTAAGAACGTTTCAATGAGATCGGTCTTCCGGAACGGTTCAAAAAGCAATGGGAACTCTTTCCGGTCGTGCGGAGTTCTCCGGTCTCCTTGTCCGTCATCCGGTATTCCACATCCATCTTGATACCATTATAGCGTGTGATCTTCGTCTCGATCACGACCGTATCATCAAAATGTACCATACTGTGATACTCGCAGGATACAGAGAGCACCGGACTGATAATCTCCATCTCCTCCATCTGTTTATAGCTGAGTCCGATCTGATCCATCAGATCCATCCTCGCTTCTTCCATCCATTTGATATAATTTGAATGATGGATGATTCCCATCTGTCCGTCTCATAATATTTTGCATGATGCTCATATGGGCGGATTTTGATTTCATCGGCATTTTCATTATAAATTTCTATCTCTTTGTCTGACATATAAATCACTACCTTTCTCAAACTCCTCCAACGTATAGTATCTCACAGAAACGTTTTAATTTCAATGGTGCCTTTTTATCCATGCGATCAGTATCACGATCAGAATACAGGCAAGGGAAAACCCGGCTCCCACCATAAATCCCGGTGTCTGGTAGCGCAGCTCGACCGTATGTGTTCCTTCGGTAAGATATGTGCTGATAAACGCCTCACCAAACACTTCCGGATCCGTCTGTTCTCCATCAACATATAATTTCCATCCGGCATCATCCGCCACCGCAAAAATCAGTCGTCCTTCTTTTTTCACATCAATGGTTCCAGTGATTTTCGTATCGGAAAAGGAAGTCATCTCCATCGTCTGCTCATTTAACGTCTGATAAGCCGTATCTGCAGCATCGAGATTCAGGCATATGCCGTAATATTCACTCTTTCTTCATTACTGTTTTTAATCCTCACTTGTGTGCCTGCCGTACAGTATCCAAGATCAAGTGTATAGCCATGCGAAACTTTTGTGAAAGACTTTGTCCTGCCGTCACTGATCTCTTCCGTCATGCTGTCCACAGTCGTCGATTCATAGGTTGCAAAAATGTATGCATCCTCCTGCACGTCAATCGTTGATTCCCCGACCACAGATTCGGACGGGATCTCCGTCAGCATCGGCTCATCTGCACCAAGAAGCTCTGCAAGTCTGTTCTGTGCCTCAATTTCATCTAAATCAGAATAATCCCACGCATCAATCACATCCTCATCCATCATAAAACCAAGTGGGAGCACATATTTATTTTCGTAAAGATACGTATTTCCGCTCTCTGCCACAAGGGTGCGGATCGGGTTTGCTTCCATTGCGTTATCAGCGATCACATAGCGCAGGGACATCATTGCTGATAACAGCGGTGTTGCCCCGTTTACACAGTAGAAATTCTTGCCGCCTTCCATTCCGACTGCCTGGTAAAAATGACTGACATCCAGATTCATCAGCGATGAAAATTGCGTTGCGGAACGATATCCATACAGCGCCGCATCATTTTTCGTTTTGCGCTCTAATTCTTCCGTGCGGTAAAATAATATGCCCTTATCCTGTGCCTGATTTTCCGCCTCTGCAAGCACTGCATGATAGTCATCCATGGATTTCACATAGGCAGTCCTGCTCGTCGTATCAAATCCGGTCACATTGTAGTTAAAAAATAATTCTAAAAGCATCGCTGCACAGCCAAACGAGAGCATGATTTTTTTCAGTTCTTCCCTGGTCGCCTTTTTGATCTTTCCAATCTTTTTTACCACATCTTCCAGGATACATTCCTCCGCATAAAAATAGATCAGCAGCACCACAATATAGCTGCCCAGAAATACATAAGTTGCCGTTGCCGCGCTCTCTCCTAAGATCGTCCCATCGGAAAAATGACAGGAAACTGCCATCAGACCAACCGATGCCACTCCCGCTGCGATCACATCTAAAAATCTCGTTCCTTTGAAATGCAAAAATGCCTCGTAGGATACCGCAAGCATCAGAAATGCATATAAAAAGGTCTGTCTGCCCGGCAGGGAATCCGGGAAGTGCATGCCATGCCAGATGAAATCAAGTATATTATTCGAAAAACTGATGACAAAAAATGCTGCCAGAAGTCCGCGTGAAAGCTTCTTTTTCCAGGAGATCTCACGGTTGAAAAGATACAGTACAAACAAAAGAAGCACAAATACGCCACAGTAAATATTCGGCCAGTGGTCTTTGCCCGTATAAGGTTCTGTCATCACCGAGTGTCTCCCCAGCTCTGCAATGATGTTAAAATACCATTCCATTGTATCCGGAAATGAAATATTCTGTGAGCCGCTCGCTCCAAGGGTGATCGCCTCAGGAATGATCAGTATCGCTCCCGTCCCGCCCGCCAGAAGGAATAAATTGCGAAACGGATCCACGCACCGATCCCGGTCTCTTTATTTTCCAGCCATGTGATCACAAACCAGATCACCTGAAAAAATGCAGACCATGATCGCAATGTAATAATTACTGATAATACATAAAGACAGTGAAATATAATAAAGCAGTACTTTTTTTCTCTTTGATCAGCTGTTCGAGTCCAAGAACGACAAGTGGTGCCAGCATCATGCAGTCTAACCACATGATATCCCATGCATAGGCTGCTGAGAATCCGCACAACGCATAGGCTGTTGCAAAAATGCTGATTGCAGCATGATTTTTTTCAAAATGTTCCTTTAAATAATATCCGAAAAACAGTCCCGCCAATGAAATTTTTAAAATCACAAGCAAGGTCATAAATTCGATCACATGATTCTGCGGACAGAGTAGCAGCAGCCAGTTTAAGGGACTTGCCAGATAATAGGCGTACAGTGAAATAAAATCTGCTCCAAGTCCGATATTCCAGGAGTAAAACATGCTGCCGCCATGTTTAATCTTATCCATCAGCTCCGTGAAAAACGGGCAGTACTGATGATACATATCGATATGTAAAATACATTGCTCTCCAAACGGATAGACGTCATGAAGAATGCAGATCACAGTCAGAATAAAAAACGGCAGAAAGAACGACGCAATAAGCGGCATTCTTTCTTTCCACAACTGATTTTGGAGTTTCTTTTCTCTTTTCAAAACAAAACCTCTCTTTTTATCATTTCCTAATTAACAGTTCCATGATCAAACAGTTCATAATACTGCAATTTCCGGTAAATATCCATCTCATCTTTTTCATCCGAGGCGCGGACTTCACTGCCATCCGCTTTTACTGTACGCACCGCGGAAATAACCGGGTATTCTGATTTTAAATGTAACAGATACGAACGATATTCATCCAATGGAACACCGGCGCGCTCTAAGACTTCCGCTGCCAGATAGTTCACGCTCGTGTCTGCACCCGTTTCCTCTCCAATATCATAGTTTGCCCACACCACATAAGGAACCTGATAACGCAGTTTCTGCTGTTCCTCTGTCAAGTGATTCCAGGACATCCCGTTCTTTGCAAGAACCGTAGATGCAACGGCATCACTCGGCTGATGATCTCCGAAAAAAACGATCACTGTTTTTTCATCTGCCTCTTCAAAATAGGAAATCAGATGTTCTAACGCGGAATCGGAAAGTTTTACCAGGGATAAATACTGCTGCAGTGAAAAATTTGTAGAATCTTTCACCGAGATATCCGGTGTAAAATTGCCGTACTGATCCTGATATCCACCGTGATTTTGCATGGTCACATTAAACACAAACAGCGGCGCATCCTTTTCCTTATTTTCATAAAATTCAATAATCTTATCCACGCAGCTCTCATCGCTGATATACTGTCTGACATACTGCGGATTCACATAATCATCTTTAAACACGCTCTCATTAAATCCCAGCATCGGATAGACCGTATCGCGTTCCCATCCGCCGGCATTGTAAGGATGTGTCGCAATGGTCTGATATCCTAAAGTCTTCAGATAATCCGGAAGTGCCTTCAAATCTCCATTGATGTACTGCTGATACGGGATGCTCCCCTGCGGAGGAATGCCATTGTATTGCCGGTCAGAAATTCAAACTCTGTATTCGCAGTATTTCCACCGCAGACAGATACGTTTAACATTCCCGTAACCGTATTTTTCTCCCCCTGCTCTAAGCTGTGGATAAACGGCATGTAATCCTCGTTGGTTTCAAAATCACCTAACACGGACAGATCCGAAAATGACTCATTCATCATTACAATGATATTCGGAAGATCTTCCTCCTTTTGTGTATCGTCTTCTTCTGCCTCAGAGCCTGATTTCTCCGACATTGCACCGTCCTCCCCGTAGGAATCAAGCACCGCCTGTGCCTCAGCGGCGCTGTAATGCTCCGGTTTGTCGATCGACATATAGGCAAGATTCATGACAAATGTGACTGCCATACCATCCACATCCGTCATGTAGACCGGCGTGAACAGTTTATTGTAAAGTCTGTGGCTGTTCTGAAAGTTCTCCTGCTGCAGTGTTCCCGCAAACAATGAAAGAACCACAGCCACCAGCGCTGCCGGAATCAGCCGTTTCCAGAATACCAAACGTGTCACTTTTACTTTTATAAAACGAAATAATACGATTGCTGCAAAAAATACCAGTGTCACAACGACCATGCGCGTATCCGGCATAAAATCATAATTATCTGCAACGCTCACAGCCGTTTTCCAGGAAAAAATATCCCACGGCACAATCGGATTCGTCCGGAAACGCACCACATAACTGTTCGCAATTCCATAAATCATTGCTGCAATGTATACGATCCGGTGCGCAGCCTTTAATTTTCCCGTCAGCACAAACAGGAAAACTGTTACCAGTTCAAACAGCACGATATTAAAAAACTGTGCCCACGGACGTACCACTGCAAATGGATTGTGCGAATAACACTCCATCAGATAAAAACAAACTGCCGGCGGTAAAATGACAAGCAGTAATGTAACAATCCCACTCCCTGTCTTTTTTAAGATATCTGTTTTCCCTGTCCGTCTGTTTTGCCTGTCCGCCTTTCTCTGATTTCTCTGCTCCTTTAATTTTTCAAAAAAAACCTTTCGGTTTTGTATTTTTTCTTTTTCTGCTCGCATTCATATCAAACCTCACTTCAAAGGGAGAATCTACTTTCCCCGGATCTTTAGCCGAATGATATTTTAGCACATTACTCATACAAATAACATCCGTTCGTAAAAAATTCATAAATTCCTAAATATTACTGCGTATTTTCCCTGAATCTAAATTTGTATGTCTGGATTTTTGCATGTTATGTCGAATCCGGCAGTTATTTTGACGCTTTATGTTAATAAAGTAACAATGTTTCTCCACAGACGTCTTTATTGTCTTGACATTTCAGGGAATATTTTTTAACATAAAACATATATGATGTATCGATTTGAATGGTGTAAAAAGGAAGATGAATATGAATAGCGAAGCTGAAATCACCCGTCTGGCAAAAGAAAATGAAACATTCCAAAAAATCATCGAGACACAGCAACATACGATCAATCTTCTCATTGATCATTTTATTTCCGGTCAGAAAGAAAAAGAGCCAGAAAAGAATTAAGTTATCACTTAAACTTTTCTGGCATAAAAAAGAGCTGCTGACGGGAATCGGACCCGTGACCTCCGCACTACCAATGCGACGCTCTACCGACTGAGCCACAGCAGCATCATGTTTTCTCAACACTTGTATTACTATACAATAGGATCGTCCGATTGTCAAGCATAAAATCCAAGAAATTTTTGTAATTTTTCAAAAATATTTATACTTATTCAACATTTCCGGCGGTTCGAAATAACTTTAACCACCTGACAACACCCCCGGATGCGTACAAAATACGCATCCAGGGGTGCTGTTCTTCGGGTCTTCTGGCTACCTGGTGTTCCGCCACCACATCCGTTATGTTCTTCCCGTTTTCGCTTCAACCAGCCTCTCCTTCTTTACATCCGATTCATAATCTTGATGTGTGACTTAAAAAGAGAATAATATTTCATTCCCTTGTCCTTGCCATAATGTCCCTGCAATGCTGCTCTTAATGAATTAAGGTTCTTTCTCTTTGTATTTGCTTTATACAAAAACGAAGAAAAATCTTCCGGACAGTCCATTTTCGGATCACTGTAAGCAAATACCGTCTGACAGTAAACATCAAACTTCTCTTCCTCACTGATCGCAGTCTGATTTACACGACAGATTGCATACGCAGAACTGTTTTTTGCCTCCTGATAAAGTTCTTTTCCAATATCTTCACCAAAGAACAATACCAGCGCATTGTGAAAATCTGCAAGCCGATCCTTACTGATGCAGGTAAGCAGACTGCGAATGACATCGTCCTGTTCCTGTGAGATCTCTGTCTTTTCAACTGCTTCCTTACGCGGATCTGTAAATGGCAGTTTCTGATCCGCATTTACAGTTTCATCCGGCCTCATGATTTCATCCGGTATCTCCATCTGGATTTCTCCCGGTTCTGACTGTTCATCTGTTCCTGCAGTTTTTTCCGTCTGTGCCGTTTCTTTTATTTTTGCTGTTTCCACCTGCTCTAGAGTTTCCTCCGGTTCTGCCATTTTATCCGGTTTTCCGGCTTCACCCGGTTCTGCTGTCTCATCCGGTTTTCCGGTTTCACCCGGTTCTGCTGTCTCATCCGGTTTTCCGGCTTTTCCCTGCTCCAACACTCCGGTCAGTTCTGCAGTCTCCATCATTCTGAGCTTCATTCAGTTTTGAGACTTCATTTAACTCTGAAACTCCATTCAGCTTTTCGATCTCACCCGGCTCTTCGCTTTTATCCGTTTCTGTCATCTCATTCATCTTTGCTGTCACAATCTCAGCTTCATCTGCCAGACTTCCAGCCACGTCCCCGGCGTTCTTCTCCTCCGCTTCAAAGAAAATTTCTCTTTCTCCATTCGTCTTTGCTTTTTGCTGCAGTCTGCGGTTTAATTCCTTTCCGCTCAAACGCTGCACCGGCATGTTACGCTGTTTCCAGTAGCGTACGGCTGCATCAAATCCGGTATCATTTGAAACGATCACATAGCTGTTTGCCTGATTCTCACACAACAAGTATCCAAGCTGTGTAACAAGCTGGAAATCCAGTGCATTGCTTCCCTCAAAACATTTTATAAACTCTGCTTCTTTCTCCGTCTCCTTCAGTAACCTCACATTTTCGTAATTCATATGCGGACTTTTCTGCGTATAAAATACGATCACTTCCTCATCGGGCTGTGATGCTACCAGTAACGGCACCCATATATCGCCTACATTCTCACTGTCAACCAAATATATTCTTTTCATCTGATCACCGGCTGATTGAAACAGTTTTATTATAACATAAGACGGAATGAAGCCTCCACTCTTTTTTACAAAATATCAATATATTCTCCTGCAAGCGCTTTGTTCATACTGCGCACTGCACAGAATTTTCCACACATGGAACAGGTGTCCTCATGCTCCGGTTTTCTACTGTTCCAGATTGCTTTTGCGGTTTCCGGATCAATCGCACATTCCCACTGCGCATCCCAGTCTAAGACGCGTCTTGCGTCTGCCATCTTATCATCGATCTCTCTCGCACCACGGACTCCTTTTGCGATGTCTGCAGCGTGTGCCGCGATCTTTGATGCAATGATTCCCTGTTTTACATCCTCCACATTTGGAAGTGCCAAGTGTTCTGCCGGTGTGACATAGCATAAAAATGCTGCTCCGTTTTGTGCTGCAATCGCCCCGCCGATTGCGGATGTGATATGGTCATATCCCGGTGCGATATCAGTGACAAGTGGTCCTAACACATAAAATGGTGCTCCCATGCAGATGCTTTGCTGGATCTTCATATTTGCTGCGATCTGATCCATCGGCATATGTCCCGGTCCTTCTACCATGACCTGTACATCTTTCTCCCATGCGCGTTTTGTCAGCTCTCCAAGTCTTACTAACTCTTCGATCTGACAGACATCGGATGCATCTGCGAGACATCCCGGACGGCAGGCATCTCCAAGTGAAATGGTAACATCATGCTCACGGCAGATTTCAAGGATCTCATCATAATATTCATAAAACGGATTTTCCTCCCCCGTCATGCACATCCATGCAAATACAAGGGAACCGCCGCGGGAAACAATGTTCATTTTACGTTTATGTTTCCGGATCTGCTCGATTGTCTTTCTTGTAATTCCGCAGTGCAGTGTCACAAAATCCACACCATCTTCCGCATGCAGACGCACCACATCAATAAAATCTTTTGCGGTCAGTGTCGCAAGATCTCTCTGGTAATGGATCACAGAATCATAGATCGGCACGGTACCGATCATTGCCGGACATTCTGCAGTCAGTTTTCTGCGGAACGGAATCGTATTGCCGTGGGAAGATAAATCCATGATGGCATGTGCACCCATGTTGACAGCCGCCATCACTTTCTCCATCTCCACATCATAATCCTTGCAGTCTCTCGATACACCGAGATTGACATTGATCTTCGTGCGTAACATTGATCCTACACCTTCCGGATCAATGCAGGTGTGATGCTTGTTGGCGCAGATTGCTACTTTTCCCTCTGCTACAAGCGGCATCAGCTCTTCTACGGTCATGCGCTCTTTTTTCGCTACAATTTCTAATTCTTTGGTCACGATGCCTCTGCGTGCGGCATCCATCTGTGTGGTATACTGTTCCATACGTTTTTCTCCTTTTTCGCATGGGGGACTGCTTGAACCACTGTCTGGCAAACGAATTCTCCACGTCAAAAATCTCCTGCCGCAAGCGCGACAGGAGATAGCATCTTCCAATACGCTCCCTACGACAGTATTAACTGACAGGTTCAAAGAGTCAGGCTTTAACCTTCTCAACCGCAA
>ENA-OQAN01000028-OQAN01000028.1-human-gut-metagenome-genome-assembly--contig:-NODE-28-length-74123-cov-3.317287_pt1 | contig 74123 bp, 86 predicted proteins | sample MGYA00242735_ERZ504527 | MGnify/ENA primary metagenome ERZ504527 (study PRJEB26092, sample SAMD00036230) | human gut metagenome | host: Homo sapiens | study: EMG produced TPA metagenomics assembly of... | reverse complement strand
TCGTATCTGACCTGGCCGGCGATTGAGAAAATTGAGGCATCCGCCATGCATTTTCCACACGGATCGGCGGGGTGAGTAAGGAACATCTTTCCAGCATGAATCTCAGCTTTTCGCGCGGCGACGATCGGCGAATGTGCGGGAGAATTACAGAAGATTCTGTGAGGCGGCGGGGTTTGAAGTGGAAAACATTGTTACCTCCGATCAGGCACACACAACGAAGGTCCGTTATGTGACGAAAGCAGACTGCGGCAGCGGCGTGACAAGAGACCGCGATTTTCATGATATTGACGGTATGATCACTGACGAGCCGGGCGTCGTACTTGCGACATTCTATGCGGACTGCGTGCCGCTCTACTTTGTCGACCCGGTACACCGTGCAATTGGACTTTCACATTCCGGCTGGCGTGGAACGGTCCACAAGATGGGACAGGCAACGCTCGATGCGATGCACGAACGGTTTGGAACAGAAGCAAAAGATGTGATCGCAGCCGTCGGCCCGTCGATCTGCCAGGACTGCTACGAGGTGAGCGGTGACGTGATCGAAGAGTTCCGGGCAGCATTCCCGGAAACACTGCATGAGAAACTGTTCTACGGAAAACCAGATGGAAAATACCAGTTAAATCTCTGGGAGGCGAATCATCAGATCCTTCTTGCAGCAGGAGTGCCGGAGAAGCAGATTCATCTGCCGAACCTCTGCACCTGCTGCAACCCGGATTTCCTGTATTCCCACCGTGCATCGAAGGGAAAAAGAGGAACCTCGCGGCATTCCTTTCCCTGGTCTGAAAACAGGATCGAAAACAGAATAGAAGGCATCAAAAAACGGACCTGGAAAAAACAGATCCGTTTTTTTTGCTGTATGCATCCGGCGGACACAAAATCGATTATCTGTGTTTTGCCAGCAGCTTATTGATTTTCTCTGTCGTAGACTGTACTTTTGCAACGGATACGTCGTGGTTAAGCGTATCAATGATGCTTGCCATATATTTGCTCATTTCAGCCGGCTCATACCAAGGGCGGGAAACGAGTTCCGGTGTCCGGTAGGTCAGGTCGGTGGTGATGACCTTGCTGATATAGCCTTTCTCATAGTAAGCGTCGAATTTCTCAAGACCGTCGGTGAAGAGGCCGAATGTGGTGCAGACAAAGACATGTTCCGCGCCGCGTTCTTTGACCTGTTTTGCAACGTCGAGCATACTCTCACCGGAGGAGATCATATCGTCGATGATGACAACATCTTTTCCTGCTACGGAATCACCGAGAAACTCATGTGCCACGATCGGTTCTTTCCGTTTACGATGGTGGAGTAATCTCTTCTCTTATAGAACATACCCATATCGACGCCGAGCACGTTGGAGAAGTATACGGCACGCGCCATCGCTCCCTCGTCCGGCTGATGATCATCAGATGATCGTTGTCAATCGTCAGATCCGGAACAGAACGAAGAAGGGCTTTTAAAACTGGTAGGTTGGCATGAAGTTGTCAAAGCCGCCGAGCGGAATTGCATTCATGACACGAGGATCGTGCGCGTCGAAGGTGATGAAGTTGGAAACGCCCATATTCATCAGCTCCTGCAGAGCAAGTGCGCAGTCGAGAGACTCACGTTTGGTGCGCTTATGCTGTCTTCCTTCATAAATGAAAGGCATGATTACGTTGATCCGGTGTGCTTTTCCCGTTGCAGCAGCATGATACGTTTCAGATCCTGATAATGGTCATCCGGTGACATGTGGTTCTCGTAGCCGCAGACCTTGTAAGTGATGCTGTAGTTGCAGACATCAACCAGGATGTAAAGATCGGCACCGCGGACGGATTCGTTGATCTTTCCTTTTGCTTCGCCGGAACCGAAACGCGGGCACTCGCAGTCAATCAGAAAAGAATCCTCAGAATATCCGGAAAAGGAAACCCCGTTGCGGCGCTCGGCGAGCTCTTTACGGAACTGAACCAGATACGCATCGACTTTTTTTGCCATTTCCATGCTGCCCGGCAGAGCGGCGAGCTTTAACGGAGCAACCGGAATGGAATTTTCAAGTAAATCTAAATTAGCCATACAAACCTCCAGTAATCGACATTTTTTACAAACCATTTACTTCCTATTTATATCATCTTGGGAAAGGGCGCGTCAAGCAAAAAACGAAAGAATCCTTGCTTTTTGTGCAGGTTGTTGTTATTATAATGGATGAATGTCCGGAAGGTATGCAAAAAAAGCACGCTTTTTACTGGGCAAAGAGAAGTTATAAAGAAGTAAATGGAAAGGCCAAAACGTAAGATCTGTGAAAAACAAGACGAAACACATTATCAAGACAATAGAACCGGGCAGTATTGCCGAAGAACTGGAACTCGAACCGGGCGATGAACTGCTCCGCGTGAACGGGGAAATCATCGAGGACGTCTTCGATTACCACTTCCAGACCAACGACACGTATCTGGAACTCACGATCCGGAAAAAGGACGGCGAGGAATGGGACCTGGAAATCGAAAAAGAGTATGACGAGGAAATCGGCATCATATTCGAGAACGAGTTCATGGATCAGTACCGTTCCTGCAGCAACAACTGCATTTTCTGCTTCATCGATCAGATGCCGCCGGGAATGCGTCCCACCTTGTATTTTAAGGATGACGATTCGCGTCTGTCCTTCCTGCAGGGAAACTATATTACACTGACCAACATGAGCGACCACGATATCGACCGGATTATCCGCTACCATCTGGCACCGATCAATATTTCGTTCCAGACAACGAACCCGGAGCTCCGCTGCAAAATGCTGCACAACCGTTTTGCGGGCAATATCTTTCCGAAGGTCCAGCGCCTTTACGAGGCGGGAATCGAGATGAATGGACAGATTGTGCTCTGCAAGGGATACAACGACGGCGCAGAGCTGGAGCGCAGTATTTCGGATCTGTCAAAATATCTGCCGCATCTGAAAAGTGTTTCGGTTGTCCCGGTCGGACTTTCGAAGTACCGCGACGGACTGGAGCCTCTGGAACCGTTTACCAGGAGGATGCAAAAGAAGTTCTTGCCACGATTCACAAATGGCAGAAAAAGCTGTATGAACAGTGGGGACTTCACTTTATCCATGCTGGTGATGAATGGTATCTGCTGGCGGGAGAGCCGATCCCGGAGGAGGAAAATTACGATGGCTATATCCAGCTGGAAAACGGAGTGGGAATGCTCCGGCTTCTGGAGGACGAGGTTGCGGAAGAACTTTCGAAACGAGAAGGGGATGACCGTCACCGCCATGTAACGATTGCGACCGGAAAAGCTGCGGCGCCGTCGTTGGAAAAACACATGCAGAAAATTCGTGAAAAATATCCGAATGTACAGGCGGAGGTTGTCACGATTATCAACTATTTCTTTGGAGAATCCATTACCGTATCCGGTCTGATTACCGGAAAGGATCTGATGGAGCAGTTAGAGGGAAGAGATCTTGGCGACTGCCTGCTGCTTCCGTGCAACATGCTCCGTTCGGGAAAAAACGTCTTTCTCGACGATGTGACGGTGGAAGAGGTGGAAGAGCGCCTGAAAACACCGGTACAGATTATCGATGAGCCGGGCAGCGACCTGGTGAAAGCCGTTGTGGAGGAAAACCAGGAGACGATACACAGAAGGAGAACAATGTATGAGCAAGCCGATTGTAGCAATTGTGGGCCGGCGAACGTGGGTAAATCCACCCTGTTTAATGTATTAGCTGGAGACAATATTTCGATTGTAAAAGACACACCGGTGTAACCCGTGACCGTATTTATGCCGACGTGGAGTGGCTGAACCACAAATTTACGCTGGTAGACACCGGCGGTATTGAGCCGGAATCCAAAGATATCATTCTCTCCCAGATGAGAGACCAGGCGCAGATCGCCATTGATACCGCAAATGTCATCATCTTCATCACTGACGTCCGTCAGGGCCTTGTAGATGCCGATGCAAAAGTAGCTGATATGCTCAGAAGAAGCCGCAAGCCGGTTGTGCTGGTGGTCAACAAAGTCGACAACTTCGACCGTCAGATGATGGATGTTTATGAATTCTATAACCTCGGCATCGGAGAGCCGCACGCCATTTCCGCATCCGGAAAGCTCGGCATCGGCGATATGCTCGATGAGGTGACAGGATATTTTGATCCGGAGATGGAAAACGAGGAGGAGAGCGAGATTCCGCGCATCGCCATTGTCGGAAAACCGAACGTCGGAAAATCCTCCCTGGTCAACAAACTGCTGGGCTCGAACCGTGTCATCGTATCCGATATCGCCGGAACGACGCGCGATGCGATCGATACCACGATCATGCACAATGGAAATGAATATATTTTCATCGATACCGCAGGTCTTCGAAAGAAAAACAAGATCAAAGAGGAGCTGGAGCGGTACAGCATCATCCGTACAGTATCTGCCGTAGAGCGCGCAGATGTCGTCGTTCTTCTGATCGATGCAACCGAGGGTGTCACCGAGCAGGATGCCAAAATTGCCGGTATCGCCCATGAGCGTGGAAAAGGTATGATCATTGCGGTAAATAAATGGGATGCCTTAGAAAAAGATGACAAGACGATCTACCGCTTTACCGAAAAAGTAAGAAATACATTGGCTTACATGCCGTACGCAGAGCTTCTTTTCATCTCTGCGAAGACAGGACAGCGTCTTCCGAAGCTGTTCGAGACGATCGACATGGTTCTGCAGTACCAGAACCTGCGCGTACAGACCGGTGTCCTGAACGAGATTCTGACCGAGGCAATGGCAATGCAGCAGCCGCCGTCAGACCGTGGAAAACGACTGAAAATCTACTACATGACACAGGTTTCGGTCAAACCGCCGACATTTGTTATTTTCGTCAACGACAAAGAACTGATGCATTTCTCCTACGTTCGATATCTGGAGAATAAAATCAGAGAGTCGTTTGGCTTCCGCGGCACACCGCTGAAATTCATCATCAGAGAACGAAAAGAGAAGGAGCAGTAAAGAGTTATGGTACGGATCATATGCCTTTTGATCGGATACGCATTTGGCCTTTTTCAGACTCATATATTTATGGAAGGACGAAGGGAATTGATATCCGGGAACACGGCAGTGGAAACGCAGGAACGACCAACGCGCTCCGGACTTTAGGGAAAAAAGCAGGCGCCATCACGCTTGCCGGCGACTGCATCAAATGCATTCTGGCGGTCCTGACGGTACGTCTGATCTTCGGTGCATCGCACCCGGAAATGCTGAAACTGCTGACGGTGTATGCTGCGGCCGGAACGATTCTCGGCCACAACTTCCCGTTTTACTTAGGCTTCCGCGGCGGAAAAGGAATCGCTGCGACCGCGGGTCTGATTATCTCGTTTGACTGGAGAATCACGCTGGTCTGTGCAGCGCTGTTTTTCCTGAATCTTGCAGTAACACACTATGTTTCCCTCGGTTCCATGATGGTTTACGTTGTCTTTTTTGCAATGGCCGTTATCATGGGACAGGCGGGCTGCTTTGCGCTGGAACCGCCGTATCTTTATGAGATGTACGTGGTGATCGCACTTCTTGCCGTGCTTGCCTTCTGGGAGCACCGTGCAAACATCAAGCGTCTCATCGCGGGAACAGAGCGGAAAACGTATTTATCCAAAAAGTCGGAGAAATAAAATATGGCAAAGATTAGCATCATCGGAGCAGGAAGCTGGGGAACCGCCCTCGGCCTCCTGCTCTGCAGCAACGGGCATGACGTGACGATCTGCTCGGAAAATGAAAAGGAAATTGAGAGCTTAAAGGAACACAGAGAGCATCTGACGAAGCTTCCGGCGTAAAACTGCCGGATGAAATGAAGTTCACCTGCGATGTGCGCGGCTCCCTTTCCGGACAGGACATCCTTGTGATGGCAAAAGCATCCCCGTACGTGCGAACCACATGTAAAAAGTATGCGGCGGATATTCCGGACGGCCAGCTCATCGTCAATGTGGCAAAAGGCGTGGAAGCCGATACCCTGATGACGATGTCTCAGATCATCGAGGAGGAAGTGCCGGGAGCGAATGTCGTTGTTCTCTCCGGACCGAGCCACGCAGAGGAAGTCGGCCGCGGCCCTGCCGACCACGATCGTTGTCGGCGCGCATGACCGCGAGAGCGCACTGTATGTGCAGAATGTGTTCATGAGTCCGGTCTTCCGCGTTTACACAAGCCCGGACATCACGGGAATTGAACTTGGCGGAGCTCTGAAAAATGTCATCGCACTGGCAGCCGGAACGGCGGATGGTCTTGGCTACGGCGACAATACGAAAGCGGCTCTGATTACCCGCGGGATCGCGGAAATTGCACGGCTCGGCACGGCGATGGGTGCCCATGCGGAAACCTTCTATGGCCTTTCCGGCATCGGTGACCTGATTGTAACGTGTGCGTCCGTACACAGCCGGAACAGGAAAGCAGGATATCTGATCGGTCAGGGAAGAACAATGCAACAGGCGATGGATGAGGTTCAAATGATTGTTGAAGGTGTCTATTCCGCAAAAGCGGGGCTTACCCTGTCGAAAAAATTCGGAATCGAAACGCCGATCATTCAGGCAGTCAATCAGGTTCTGTTTGAAAACAAAAACCCGAAACAGGCTGTGGATGAACTGATGCAGCGTATGAAAAAAGACGAACTCGCCCCGGAGCTCTGGGAGCGGTAAAAATAAGAAACCTGTCACTTCTGTGAAATGATACAGAGACGGCAGGTTCTTTTTTTGTGCAGACCGAAATTTTTCAGCAAAAATACGGGAAAAAGATGACAATACTTTCGAAATCAAGTATAGTAATAGAAAGCGGAATAATTTTAACTGAAAAGATGCGGAGGAAAATACAGCAGGAGGAAGAAAGAATGAGAGGAGTAGAAACAAGAATTCAGGAAATCCGCCATGCCATTTTTACGGAAGTTGCAAAAATGGCGTATGATGTGGACTCCCCGGTGGAAAAGACGATCGAGGAAATTCCTTACCGTGTAATTCCCGGTGAGGTCGGAAATTTTAGAAATGATGTGTTTCTGGAGCGGGCGATTGTAGGAGAGCGGCTTCGCCTTGCAATGGGACTTCCGTGCAGAAGCGCGGCAGAGCACGCCCCGATCTCGGACAATATCAAACTGGCGGACCAGGCGGAGACGTATTATACACCGCCGCTCATTAATGTCATCAAATTTGCATGCAACGCCTGTCATGAAAAACGGGTTCTGATCACGGAGGGATGTCAGGGGTGTCTTGCACATCCGTGCGTGGAAGTCTGTCCGAAAAAGGCCATTACGCTGGACCGCACCAATGGACGATCCTATATTGATCAGGATAAATGCGTCAAATGTGGTCAGTGTGCCAAGGTATGCGGATACCAGGCTATTATCATTCAGGAGCGTCCGTGTGCGAGAGCCTGCGGAATGGATGCCATCGGTTCAGACGAGAACGGAAAAGCGGATATCGATTACGAGAAATGTGTATCCTGCGGCCAAGTGTCTCGTCAACTGCCCGTTCGGCGCTATTTCGGACAAATCCCAGATCTTCCAGGTAATCCGTGCGATCCAGTCGGGAGAGCGCGTCTATGCAGCGCTGGCACCGGCGTTTGTCGGCCAGTTCGGACCGAAAGTAACGCCTGGAAAACTGCGTGCGGCGATGAAAAAGCTCGGTTTTGCGGATGTCTTTGAAGTTGCGATCGGAGCGGATCTCTGTGCGGCACAGGAGGCAGAGGATTTTGTGAACGAAGTTCCGGAGAAACTGCCGTTTATGGCGACATCCTGCTGTCCGGCCTGGTCTGTAATGGCGAAGAAACTGTTCCCGGATTACGCAAGCTGTATCTCGATGGCACTGACCCCGATGACGCTGACGGCGCGTCTGATCAAGAAACACAATCCGAATGCGAAGGTTGTCTTTGTCGGACCGTGTGCGGCGAAAAAACTGGAGGCCATGCGCCGGTCTGTCCGCAGTGAGGTGGACTTCGTTCTGACGTTTGAAGAGATGTCGGGCATTTTCGATGCGCGCCAGGTAGATGTGAGTGCACTTGAGGAAGATCCGGACGGCGTCAGCGATGCATCGGTGGACGGAAGAAACTTTGCTGTCTCCGGCGGCGTTGCAAAATCTGTGGAAAATGTAATCCGTGAAAAATACCCGGACCGCGAAATCAAGATGGCAAATGCAGAAGGTCTGAAGGAATGCCGGAAACTGCTGACAATGGCGAAGGCCGGAAAGTACAACGGTTATCTTCTCGAAGGCATGGCCTGTCCGGGCGGATGCGTGGCAGGAGCCGGCACGATGCAGTCAATCAAAAAAGTCACAGGCGGCAGTCAACAAATATGCGGCGCAGGCAAAACACAAGATTCCAGCCAGACAGAATATGTAAAAGAACTGGACAAGCTGGTAGACTAAAAAGAACAGCAAGGTGGAGAAAAAAGTGAAAAAGAAAAGAAAGATGGGCTTTGCGGCAGCGATTCTTGCAATGGTACTTTTGTTTGCAGGATGCGGCCAGACAGAGACAAAGTCGGAGAGCAGCGGGACAAAAAGCACAGGATCAGAAAGTACAGTATCAGAAAGTACGCAGACAGAGAGCAGCACAGCGGCATCGGAAACAGAAGATGAGACACTGGTCCATGTGCTTGCATTAAAAGGACCGACCAGCATGGGAATGGTAAAAATGATGAGCGATAACGACAGCAAAGAGTCACCTGCGGACACGTTTGAACTTGCCGCTGCCCCGGATGAGGTCAGCGCAAAACTGGTACAGGGAGAGGTGGATATCGCCGCGGTTCCTGCGAACCTTGCAAGCGTACTCTACAACAAGACAAACGGCGGCGTGCAGGTGCTCGCAGTCAATACGCTCGGTGTCCTTTATATCGTCGAGGACGGCGATACCGTACATTCCATTGCGGATCTGAAAGGCAGAACCATTTATGCGGGCGGCAAAGGTGCAACTCCGGAGTATGCTTTGAATTATATCCTCGAAAAGAACGGCCTCGTACCGGGTGAGGACGTAACGATCGAGTGGAAGAGCGAACACGCCGAGTGCGTGGCAGCACTTGCAGAAGATGCCGATGGAATCGCCATGCTGCCGCAGCCGTTTGTAACGACGGCACAGACGAAAAAAGAAACGCTGCGCACCGCACTTGACCTGACCGAAGAATGGAACAAAATCCAGGAGTCCGAAGGAACGGCGAGCACACTGGTGACAGGTGTTACCGTTGTACGCACTGCCTTTGCCAAGGAGCATCCGGAAGCAGTTGCAGACTTCATGGAAGCTTACCAGGCATCCGTATCTTACGTAACCGAAAACACTGATGAGGCGGCAAAACTGATCGGGGATTATGACATTGTTCCGGAGGCAGTCGCAAAGAAAGCGCTTCCGGCATGCAACATTGTCTGCATCACCGGTGATGAGATGAAAGAGAAGCTTTCCGGTTATCTCGGTGTACTCAAAGACCAGAACCCGGAGGCAGTCGGAGGAGAACTTCCAGGAGATGACTTCTATTATTCCGAATAAAAACAAAAAAGAGAAACAGAGAAAAACGAAGCTCTGGCCGATCGTGTTCTGGCTTATGATCTGGCAGGCGGCAAGCGTTTTTGTCGGGCAGGAGATCCTTCTGGCATCTCCTGCTGCTGTTTTGAAACGCCTTTTTACGCTTGTAACAGAACCAGTCTTCTGGCAGTCCCTGCTGTTTTCCGGAGCACGCATCGGAGCCGGATTCCTTCTTGGTGCGGCGGCGGGAATTGCAGGAGCTGCACTTGCCGGTCGGTTTTCCATTGCAGAAGAACTCCTGACGCCGCTGGTTGCAGCAGTGAAAGCAGTGCCGGTCGCTTCTTTTGTGATTCTGATCCTGATCTGGGTTTCTTCGAAGAATCTTTCGGTTGTGATTTCGTTTCTGATGGTATTTCCGATCCTGTATACAAACACGCGGAACGGCCTACGGGAACTGGACACAGCGCTTTTGGAGATGACAGACGTTTTTCAGGTTCCGCGGCCGGTGCGGCTGCGCTGGGTGATCCTGCCGCAGCTGTACCCATATATCCGGACGGGATGTTCACTTTCCCTCGGCCTTTGCTGGAAGGCCGGAACGGCAGCAGAAGTAATCGGCATTCCGAACCGATCCATCGGAGAGCATCTGTATCAGGCAAAAATATATCTCGACACACCGGGACTCTTTGCCTGGACGGCAGCGATCGTGTACGTCAGCTTCTGTCTCGAAAAAGCTGTTTTAAAAGGAATGGATCTTGCAGAAAAAAGGATGCTGGTGATGAAATGAGAGAAGATACGATTGAAATCTGCCATCTGAAAAAAGCGTATGGAGAACACGTTATTTTTTCGAATCTTACGATGGAACTGAAAAAAGGAGCAGTGACCTGTCTGATGGCTCCTTCCGGGGCTGGAAAGACAACCCTGCTGCGGATTCTGGCAGGCCTGGAGCAGGCGGACGGCGGAAAAATCGGGGGACTGGAAGCCTTAAGAAAAAGTATGGTTTTTCAGGAACCGCGGCTGGCAGAAGAACTGACAGCTGCAGCCAATATCCAGCTCGCGGTAAGGCGCCGCATGTTTGGAAAAGAAAAAAGAAGCTCCCGTCATCTTGTGGAGGAGATGGAGGAACTCGGTCTTTCGGGCTGTGAAAACCAGGCTGTATCGGAACTGTCGGGCGGCATGCGCCAGCGGGTGGCGGTTCTGCGGGCCATGCGCATGGACGCAGATTTCCTCCTTTTGGATGAGCCGTTCCGGGGACTGGATGCGGGGACGAAAAAGAAAACGATGAACTATATCCGCAGAAAAGGAAAAGAAAAAACGATGCTTCTGGTCACGCATGATTTAGAAGAAGCCGAAGCAATGGGGGACTGGATCTGCACCTGCAGCAGACTGGATGGTATCCTCGAAATAAAGAGAAACAGCAAAAGCAGCACAGAAATCTGAAACGGAAAGAAACAGATTTTCTGTGCTGCTTTTGCTGTGAATCCGCAGTTACAGCAGGTCATCCGGTATGGAAGCAGAGTGGAGCTGTTCGTCCATCGTGTCGATGAGCGCCATGTCGGCTTCAGAAAGTTCGAAGTCGAAGACATCCGCGTTGGCAAAAATGCGGTCCGGCTGTGTCGATTTCGGAATGACACTGATGCCCTGCTGGACGAGGTAGCGGAGGCCGATCTGAGCTTCAGTGCGTACATACTTTTCTGCCAGCTGCTGCATAATCTCACGATTCAGATAAAGACCTCTTGCGAGCGGCGCATACGCTTGAACGGCGATTCCATGTGAACGGCAGAAAGCGATGAGCGGTTTCCGGTTCCAGAGCGGATGGCATTCGATCTGGTTGACGGCCGGGATGACGCCGGAAAATTCAAAGAGGGCGGTAAGGTGCAGCTCCTCGAAGTTGCTGACGCCGATCGATTTTGCACGCCCGGATTCGCGGATTTTTTCGAGTGCGCGCCACGTCTCCGGGTAGCAGCCCGGCACCGGCCAGTGAATCAGGTAAAGATCAACGTAGTCGAGACGGAGACGGTCGAGGCTGCGGTTGAAGGCACCTTCGATATCACCGACCCGCTGCGCGGTATTCCATACCTTTGTGGTAATAAAAAAATTTTCCCGCGGAATCCCGCTTGCGCGGATCCCGCGGCCGATGCTGTCCTCGTTTTTATAGGAGGAGGCGGTATCGATCAGACGGTAGCCGTATTTTGCCGCGGTGACAATTGCTTTTTCTGCCTCTTTTTCTGTCGATTTGTAAGTGCCAAGCCCCAGAAGCGGCATCGCTCTGCCGTCGTTCAATGTGATGGTTGGAATAGAAAGTGCCATAAAAACCCTCCGTATCTTGAATCAAAAAAAGATTCTGCCGTATTTCTCTCATAATTATGTTTAGTATAACATGAAAATTTAAAGAAATCAGACCAAATATATTAAAAAAGTTTAACACAATCGGGAAATGAAAAAAAATAACAAGCCACGCAAGAAAAAAGAAGGATGCCAGGACGGCCTGTACGGCGAATTGTACAGAAATTTTGTGGAGGCTGTATTGATTTTGTGCATGAAATAGAGTATAATAAACTTGAATTGATATTTATTTATCATTCCCTGTACAATCTGCAGGATGTTTCAGGAAAACAAAAGCGGACGAAACGGACGGCAGAGGAAAATACCAGGGACAGAGGAGGCCATATTATGCATTTATTATATGACGAGAATGGAAATCCCATTCCGCACGGAGCTCACGACGAGCACCATCATCACCATGACCATCATCACGAGGGAGAAGACTGCGGACATGCCTGCAATGCATGCGGTTCCGAAGAAAAATGCAAGGACGAGAATCTTGCCCTTTTAACCTATATGCTGCAGCACAATGAACATCACGCAGCAGAACTCGACGAGATGGCCGACAAACTGGAAAAAGCCGGAATGGCGGACGCCGCAAAACAGATCAGGGAGGGAGTATCCGATTTCCAGAAAGGCAATATGCGCCTGTCCCTTGCACTGACGCTTGTAAAAGAGCATTTGAAAGAAGTTAAGTAGAGGAGGCGTAAGCTATGTGCCTTGCAACGGTATACAAAAATCCGGAAAACACAGTTGTCTGTAAAAACGTAAGCCGCATCGATGTCGATGGAGAATACGTTCTCATCCGTGACATCCTGGGCGAAGAGATCAGACTGCAGGGTAAGATCAAAATGGTAGATCTTGCAAACAGCATCGTAGAGCTGGACTGTGAATGATAATTGGTTGACGGAACCAGTTATTCTATAAAAGCGGTTTTAGGCCCCCGGGTTCTGCAAATCGGAACAAACAGAACAGGCGAACCGGGACTTAGAATAGGAATATATCATATTAAAGCGGAGGTAAATTGAATTATGAAACTTTCAGAAGAGATGAAAAACAAGACCCTTCTGTCTTTTGAGCTGTTCCCACCAAAGACAGAGAAGGGACTGCAGAATCTGCCGGGTACCATCGACCACCTGATGAAATATAACCCGTCTTACATTTCCTGTACATACGGAGCAGGCGGCGGAAACGTCGGAGCAAACCGTGAAGTATGTCAGATGATCAAAAATGCCGGAACTACACCGGTTACTCATTTCACCGTTATCAAAAACACAAAAGAAGGAATCAAAGAGCAGCTGGATCAGTATCTGGCTGATGGCGTAGACATATGCTGGCACTGCGCGGAGATATTCCGCTTGGTGAGACTACAACCTGTGGTGACTTTGACTATGCTACCGATCTTGTAAAATTCGTACGTGATACCTACGGCGATAAATTTGAAATCGCTGTTGCAGGTTCACCGGAAGGCCACATCTCCTGCAGAAGTCTGGAGTCTGATATCGCAGTTCTGAAACAGAAACAGGACAACGGAGCAGACTACATCATGACACAGCTCTGCTGGGATATGGAGCAGTTCAAATACTGGCTCGATGCAATCCGTAAAGCAGGAATCACCATGCCGGTAGACGTTGGAGTTATGCCGATCCTGGATCAGGCAGCTACCATCAACATGGCACTTTCCAGAAACGGCTGTGTTATGGACAGAGAGCTTTCCAGAATGATCTCCAGACACTGGCTGTTCCCGAACCCATTTGCAGCAAAAGATGCAGAGGGCAAACCGTTCGACGTATTCTACGACAAGAAAGTTGCAGAGTTCAAAGAAGAGGGTATCGAATATACCGTAAAACAGATTGATGCATACCGTGCACTCGGTGTCAACGGAATTCATCTGTATGCACTGAATAAATGGAAAGACGTATCTGAAATCATCGACAGATCCGGCCTTTGCACACTGGTTTAATGAATTAATTACTTGAATTTGGGAGGCATCCGATTTTTATGGCACACGTAATAGCTGTCGCCGGAAAAGGCGGCGTTGGAAAAACAACATTATGCGGCTTGCTGATCCAGTATCTCTGCGAGTCAGGAAAAGGTCCTGTTCTTGCAGTTGATGCGGACGCAAACTCAAACCTGAATGAGGTACTCGGTGTAGAAGTAGAAGCTACCCTTGGAGATATCCGGGAGGAGATTGCCCGTGCAGAGATGGCATCCAAAAACCCGATTCCGGCAGGCATGAGCAAGGCAGATTATGCGGAATTTAAATTTGCAGGCGCTCTGACTGAGGAAGATGATTTTGACCTGCTTGTGATGGGAAGAACACAGGGAAAAGGCTGCTACTGCTTCGTCAATGGACTTCTGCAGAATCAGCTTGCAAAGCTGTATCCGAATTACCCCTTCATGGTTGTGGATAACGAGGCAGGCATGGAGCATATCAGCCGTGGTATACTTCCGGGAATGGATACAGCTATTTTGGTCAGTGACTGCTCAAGAAGAGGAGTACAGGCCGCTGCGAGAATCGCGGAGCTGATCAAAGAATGCGATATGAAGCCGAAGCAGGTAGGACTGATCGTAAACCGTGCGCCGAATGGCGTGTTAAATGAGGGAACCCGTGAGGAGATTGAAAAACAGGGATTAACTCTCCTTGGCGTTGTTCCGCACGATGATCAGGTTTATGAATATGACTGTGACGGAAAACCAACCGTACGTCTGCCGGAAGACTCTCCGGTACGCGCGGCATTAAAGAAAATCGTAGAAAACCTTGATTTATAAAAACAGAGAATCTGCCCTCCGTTTTGTACACGCTGCAGACGGAGGGATATTTCAAAAGTAAAATCATCCCCATGAGGATGTTTTTACCATAAAAATATTAAAATACAATCTTGAGGAGGACAAGATGAGCGAATTCAAATTAACAAGCGTAGAAGAATTCGAACAGGCCACGAATGAGCTCCTGGAAAATGGTGCAAAAGGTTGGCGCTGACGGCATGGCAGATCCGTGCAAAGAACCAGACTCCGCACTGTAAATTCGGTGAGCAGGGAACCTGCTGCCGTATCTGTACGATGGGACCTTGCCGTATTACACCAAAGGCACCGAGAGGAATCTGCGGATGCGATGTACACGGTATTGTAGGACGTAACTTCCTGCGCTTTACAGCAGGCGGTTCCGCAACACATTCCGATCATGGCCGTGAGATCTGCCACACACTGCATGAGCTGATCCAAACGGAAACTACAAAGTAAAAGATCCGGAGAAACTGATCCGTATCGCAAAAGAGTGGGGCGTAGAGACAGAAGGAAAAGATATTTACGATCTGGCACATGAGATGTCCGAGCTGGCTCTTTTAGAGTATGGTAAACCGTTTGGAACACAGAGATTCCTGAAACGTGCTCCGCAGCATACACAGGAAATCTGGGAGAGAGAAGAAATCGCACCGCGTGCGATTGACCGTGAGGTTGCATGTTCTCTTCATATGACTCATATGGGATGTTCTTCCCTTCCGGAAGCACTCGTTCGCCAGTCCCTTCGTTCCGGACTTTCCGATGGATGGGGCGGCTCCATGATGGGTACCGAGTTCTCTGACGTACTGTTCGGAACTCCAAAGCCGATCGAAACCGAGGCAAACCTTGGTGTTATGAAAGAAGATGAAGTAAATATCATCGTTCATGGCCATGATCCGTCACTTTCCGAGATGATCTGCGAATACGCAGACGATCCGGAGATGATCGCATATGCAAAAGAAATGGGAGCAAAGGGAATCAACGTGGCAGGTGTCTGCTGTACTTCCAATGAAGTAGCAATGCGCGCGGCGTGCCGATGGCAGGTAACTTCCTGCAGCAGGAAAACGTGGTACTGACCGGTGCCTGCGAGGCCATCGTTGTTGACGTACAGTGTATTTTCCCAGCCTTGGACCTTTAAGCAAATGTTTCCATACTAAATTCGTTACCACCAGCCCGATTGCGCAGATGCCGGATGCAGAATACATTCGTTTCAACGCAAAAACAGCAGGTGAGAATGCAAAAGCCATCGTAAAAATGGCAATTGAAAACTTTAAAAACCGGAAACCGGAGCTGGTACATATCCCGCATATGAAGCAGAAAGCAACCGTTGGATACTCTTTTGAGTCCATCATCAAGACTCTGGATAAAGTAACCAATTCCCAGGTTGACCAGACCGGAACTCTGATGCCGCTGTGGCAGTGTGTGGCATCCGGCGTTATCCGCGGTGCAGTTGCCATGGTAGGATGCAACAACCCGAAAGTCCGTCCGGACACCGCTCACATCGAGCTGATGAAGAAGCTGATCGCGCACGACGTTATCATCGTTGCTTCCGGATGCTCTGCACAGGCAGCAGCAAGAGCAGGTCTGATGGACAAACGTGCTAAAGATCTCTGCGGTGCAGGTCTGAAACGTGTCTGCGAGCTGGCTGATATCCCGCCGGTACTCCACATGGGATCCTGCGTTGATATCTCCCGTATGATGGTTCTTGTAGCAGAACTTGCTAAAATCGGTAATGTCAATATTTCCCAGCTTCCGGTTGTCGGATGTGCTCCGGAGTGGATGTCTGAGAAAGCAGTTTCCATCGGAAACTATGTTGTAGCAACCGGTATCGATACTTACCTTGGCGTAGAGCGTATGTATCCGGATCCACTGAGGTAACAGGACTCCTGACCAACGGTGTCCGCGACTGGGTTGAGGCAGCTTACACAGTAGAAAAAGACATCGACAAGCTGGGCGATGCAATGCTCGCACGAATCGAAGAGAAACGTGCCGCACTCGGCGTATAAAAAGGACAGGGCGGTCCCTGACGTAAAAAGAGACCGCCCTTTTTGAAGTGAAAAGGTGTAAAATGAAAATAGCAGTAACTGGAAAGGGTGGCGTAGGAAAAACAACCATCGCAGCGACCCTTGCAAGACTTTATGCAGAAGAAGGCCATCCGGTTCTGGCTGCAGATGTCGATCCGGATGCCAATCTGGGCCTTGCGCTTGGATTTCCGGAAGAAATCTCGATTCGATCGTTCCGATTACCAAAATGAGAAAACTGATCGAAGAGCGCACCGAGGCAAGTGCAGACAACCGGTTTTACAAGATAAATCCGAGAGTAAGTGATATCCCCGATAAATACAGCAAAGAGTACAATGGAGTCAAACTCCTGACGCTTGGCACCGTGGAGACGGCCGGAAGCGGCTGTGTCTGCCCGGAGCATGTGATGCTGCGGAGAATCATCAACAGCCTGGTCCTTCACAGAGGGGATGTTGTCATCCTCGACATGGAAGCAGGCCTTGAGCATCTGGGAAGAGGAACGACGGAGGGCATGGATATGTTCATCGTAGTCATCGAGCCGGGTGCAAGAAGTATTCAGACCTATAAGAATGTCAAACGTCTGGCCGAAGAGCTTGGCGTTCATCAGGTTCATGTCGTGGCAAACAAAGTACGCGACGAAAAAGATGAGGCATTCATACAGGACCGTATCCCCCCGGAGGATCTTCTGGGCATGGTCCACTACAACCCGGAAATTATGGAAGCGGACAGGAAGGTTCGTCTCCATATGATTACAGCGCGGCTGCAGTAGAAGAGATACGGAAAATAAAAACAAAAATCGATAAGTCAAACATGCCTGGCATGGAAAAAGTGTGATAGGAGGAAAAACACATGACATTATTCGAGAGAGTATTTGGCGGAAATGATGCAGTATACGGTCTTACCGAAGCTGCCATTGATGCCGCAATCGCAGCAAACGGAGAGGAAAAAGCAGTCAGCTTCCCGGACACTGCTTACGCACTTCCGTGTTACTATGCTGTAACAGGAGTAAAGGTTACCAACTTAAAAGAGATGAAAGAGGCTCTTGGCGTGGTAAAATCTCTGATGACAAGAGAAAATCAGCTGAATGATGTATTTATGTCCGGTGTTGCAACTGCACTCTGCGCAGAGTTCATCGAGGCAATTAAATACATCGACGGTGCAAAACCATATGATGAGCCGTGCTACGGCCATTTAAGCGATGCCATCATCCGTGAGCTTGGTGTGCCGCTTGTAACAGGCGATATCCCGGGCGTAGCTGTTATCCTTGGAAGCGCTCCGACCGCACAGGAAGGCGTGGATCTGGTTAAGAGCTATCAGGCACAGGGTATTCTTGTAACACTGGTTGGCGGAATCATTGATCAGTGTCAGGAATTAGGATACAAGACCGGCGCAAACGTACGTGTCATCCCGCTTGGAAAAGACGTAACATCTGTAATCCACGTTGTATCCGTAGCAATCCGTGCAGCCCTGATCTTCGGTAACGTAACTGCAGGCGATGCAGGCGCACTGATGACCTACACCAAAGACCGTGTACCGGCATTCGTAAATGCTTTTGCTCCTCTGGATGATGTGATCGTTGCATGCGGCGCTGGTGCGATTGCACTTGGTTTCCCGGTTATCACAAACGATGACAAAGACGTTCCGGCTATTCCGAAGAGTCTCATTATCCAGAAGGACGTTTCCAAATTCAACGCAACTTCTCTGGAAGCCCGCGACATCAAGATTAAAATTACAAACATCGATATCCCGGTTGCATTCGCATCTGCATTTGAGGGCGAAATCATCCGCCGCGGTGATATGCAGGTTGAGTTTGACGGTTCCCGTGTAGACTGCTGCGAGCTGGTTCAGACAAAAGATGCTTCCGAAGTAGAAGATCACAAGATCGAGCTGATCGGACCGGACATCGACGAGTTCGAGGTAGGTTCCAAGCACAGCATTGCATACGTTGTTGAGGTTGCCGGAAAGAGCATGCAGCCGGATTTCGAGCCTGTATTTGAGCGTAAATTCCACAGCTACCTGAACTGCATCGAAGGTGTGATGCATACCGGACAGCGTGATATGATCCGTATCCGTGTCAGCAAAGAAGCTTTCAACGCAGGCTTCCGTGCAAAACACTTCGGAGAAGTTCTGTACGCACAGGTGAAGAACGAGTTCGAGGCTGTTGTTGACAAATGTCAGGTTAAGATCTACACCAATCCGGAAGACTGTACCAAGATCCGTCACGAAATTGCAATTCCGGTATTCGACAAACGTGATGAGCGTCTGTCTACCATGACAGATGAATCCGTACCGGTATACTACAGCTGTATCATGTGCCAGGCATTCTCCCCGAGCCATGTATGTGTTGTTACACCAGAGCGTCTCGGACTTTGCGGTGCTGTTTCATGGCTGGATGCAAAAGCTACCAACGAGCTGGATCCGAACGGACCTTGCCAGGTTATCACAAAAGAAAAAGTAATCGATGAGAGAATCGGTGAGTACGAGGATGTTAACGAGGCTGTTCGTAAACTTTCCCAGGGCGCTCTTGATGATGTATCTTTGTACTCCATCATGGAAAAACCAATGACATCCTGCGGATGCTTCGAGTGTATCTGTGGTATCGAGCCGTTCTCCAACGGTGTCTGCATCGCAAACCGTGAGTACGCAGGCATGACTCCTCTGGGAATGACCTTCTCCGAGCTGGCTTCCATGACAGGCGGCGGTGTTCAGACTCCTGGATTCATGGGACACGGCAAACACTTTATCGCTTCCAAGAAATTTATGAAAGCAGAAGGCGGCGTTGCCCGTATCGTATGGATGCCGAAAGAGCTGAAAGAGCAGGTTGCAGAGAAACTGAATGAAACAGCAAAAGAGCTGTACGGTATCGACAACTTTACCGATATGATCGGTGACGAGACCATCGCAGAAGATCCGGAGACACTGGTTGCATTCCTGACCGAGAAAGGTCATCCGGCACTTGGCATGGATCCAATGATGTAATTCGTATTTTACAGGCTTATCCTGTGAAAGAATAAGCAGACCGGCATGGCTTGGGAGGGGATTCCAAAGCGGAGGAGGAAGCCCTTTCCGGCACATGCCGGCAGCTGTAAAGTGATTTTCTGGAAAAAAACGGCTGACGAAGAGAAAACGGATACTTTTTGTCAGAAAATCTTGGAAAATATCCTGGTAAATCTTGCATTCTCCGGGAAAAAACGTTAAAATAATAACAGGTGTGTCCATGAAGCGGAATCATGGAGATATGCCTGTATGGAATTTATTTTTAAGGAGGCTTTTTTTATGCCGTTTAATCGCAAACCACAAAAGTTTAATGCAGCAATTAAATCCGTTGTAATCGGCAGCGGAGACAAAACCGTAACTCTTGGCGGAGAAAACGTATTACCATTCTATGCTTTCGACGGTGAAATCAAAAACGGACCGAAGGTCGGCGTTGAAATCACAGACCTTGGTATGGAAGGAGAACCGGAAGCGTAAAAGCATACTATGAAGGTGCAGCTACCATGGGCGAGATTGCAAAAAAAGCAGCAGCTATGGAAGGTGCAGATTTCCTCTGCCTTCGTCTGGCAGGCGGAGACCCGAACGGTCTGAACAAATCGGTAGAAGAACTCATTGAGACAGTCAAAGAGGTTGCTGATGCCGTTGACGTGCCGCTTGTTGTAGAAGGATGTAAAAACGTTGAGAAGGATTCCGAACTGCTCACAAAAGTAGCAGAGGTCCTTCAGGGAAGAAACGTTCTTGTTATGTCCGCAAGAGAAGAAGATTACAAGGCAGTTGGTGCAGCCGCAGGTCTGGCATACAGCCAGAAAGTCGGCGCTGAGTCCGCTGTAGATATCAACCTTGCAAAACAGCTGAATGTTGTTATGACCCAGCTTGGTGTCAGCGCGGACAGCATTGTTATGAACGTAGGTTCTGCAGCAGTCGGATACGGATATGAGTACGTAGTATCTACACTGGACCGTATCAAAGCAGCAGCATTATCCCAGGACGATAAAATGCTGCAGATGCCAATTATTACTCCAATCGCTTCTGAGACATGGAATGTAAAAGAGGCAATGGCAACAGAAGAGGAATCTCCGGAATGGGGAAATCAGGAAGTACGAGGAATCTCTATGGAGATTCAGACAGCAGCCGCATCTCTGGCTTCTGGTTCTGATGCAGTTATCCTCAAACATCCACAGTCTGTTGCAACCATTTCCAAAATGATTCAGGAACTGATGTAATCAGTACGTAAGGAAGAGATTAGGAGGATAAAGAATTATGGCATTATCAGGTATTCAGATTTTTAAAATGACCCCAAAGAAAAACTGTAAAGAGTGCGGATGTCCGACCTGTATGGCATTCTCCATGAAGGTTGCACAGGGCGCTATGGATATTTCAGCGTGCCCATATATGTCTGACGACGCTATGGCACAGCTTTCCGAAGCTACCGCACCGCCAATGAAGACCATCAAAGTCGGAACCGGCGACAGTGAGTACACCCTTGGCGGAGAGACGGTTCTCTATCGTCATGAGAAAACATTTGTAAGCAAAACCCGTTATGCAGTATCTCTCTGCAGCTGCATGTCTGACGAAGAGATCGACGCAAAACTGGAAGAAGACAAAAAAGTTGATTACGACCGTATCGGTGAGCGTATGTGCGCAGAGATGCTGTATGTAAACTATGCCGGAAATGGCGTAGACAAATACGTATCTCTTGTAACGAAAGCAGCAGCAACCGGAAAAGTTCTGGTACTTGGCTGTGAGGACGCAGAAGCTGCAAAAGCTGCTCTGGAAGTATGCAAAGCAGGCAAACCGATCCTGAATGGTGCAAATGCATCCAATTATGAAGAGATGAGCAAACTTGCCACAGAGGCAGGCGTTGTTCTCGGCGTAAGTGGCGCAAACATTGATGAGCTTCACGACACCGTAGAAGCAATCGAGAAACTCGGCAACAAGAACCTTGTTCTTGATACCACAGAAGCGACCATCAAAGAGACCTTTGCTACTACCGTACAGGTAAGACGTGCATCCTTAAAGGATACAGACCGTACCTTTGGTTATCCGTCTATTGTAAATCTGGCAAAAATTGCACAGGGCGACAGATATATGCAGCAGGCACTGCTTTCCCTGTTCACCATGAAATACGGTTCCATTATTGTTCTTGAGGAAATGGGATACGCAGAGGCACTTCCGGTATTCGGACTTCGCCAGAACGTATTTACCGATCCGCAGAAACCGATGAAAGTAGAGCCGGGCATCTACCCGCTGAACGGCGCAGATGAAAATTCGATCTGCCTGACCACAGTAGACTTTGCTCTGACCTATTTCCTGGTATCCGGAGAGCTCGAGAGATCCGGAGTTCCGGTAAACCTTGTAATCAACGACGCGGCGGACTTTCTGTACTGACATCCTGGGCAGCAGGTAAATTCTCCGGTAACTCTATCTCCAAATTCTTCAAAGAGAATGTAGAAGATAAAGTAAAATCCAGAAAAGTTATCATTCCTGGTAAAGTAGCCGTATTAAAGGGCGACATTGAGTCCAAACTTCCTGGATGGGAAGTAATCGTTGCTCCGCTTGAGGCAGTTCAGCTTGTGAAATTCATGAAAGATCTGCAGGCAAACGGAGAACTGTAATACATAAAAATTCCGGGAGGAACTCCAGACAAGCGGAGTTCCTTCCGTGAAAAAAATAATTATGGGGGATTCCCAAAAGAAAAGGAGAAGAGATATGGCAAAATTTGTAACCATCGGCGAAAGACTTTCCGTTACAGCTCCTACTGTAAACAAAGCATTCGCAGCAAGAGATGAAGAGCCAATTTTAAAGAGAGCAAAACAGCAGCTGGATGCTGGTGCCGTTTACCTTGATGTAAACATCGGACCGGCTGAGAATGATGGAGAAGACATCATGAAATGGGCTGTTGAGCTGCTGCAGAGCAATTTTGACAATGTTCCGCTGGCTCTGGATACATCCAACAAAAAAGCAATTGAGGCTGGTATCTCTGTATACAACCGTTCCAAAGGAAAACCGATCGTAAACTCTGCAGATGCTGCAGGAAGAATCGAGTACGTTGACCTTGCGGCTGCAAACGATGCAATCGTTATTGCACTTTGCAACGGCGAAGGAATTGCAAAAGACAACGACGAGCGTATGATGTACTGCCAGACCCTTCTGGAAAGAGGTATGGAGCATGGTATGGAGCCGACCGATCTGTGGTTTGACCCGCTGTTTCTGGTTGTAAAAGGAATGCAGGACAAACAGATGGAAGTTCTTGAGTGCATCAAGATGTTCAGTGATATGGGACTGAATTCTACCGGCGGACTTTCCAACAACTCCAACGGTATGCCGAAAAACATCCGTCCGATCATGGATTCCGCACTTGTAGCTATGGCTATGATGCAGGGTCTGACCAGCGCCATCGTTAACCCGAATGACCTGAGACTGATGGAGACCATTAAATCCTGTGACGTATTCAAAGGCAACACTCTGTACGCAGATTCTTATCTGGAGCTTTAATCTTTAAATCTCGCAGGTTTTCCCCTGATGGTGCCGTAGCGTTTGCGAAAACCTGAGGCACCATCAGGGGTTTTTCTATCTAAAAGCGGAAAAATAAAAAAAACAGCGGAGAATATATACGACTGGGGGATTTACAGATTATGGCAAAAGTAACCTTTCGATTTGAAGAGGGAGAACCGGTAGTCACCTACGCAACCGAGGGTGAGCGCTTCTTGAAGTAGCGCAGAAGAGCAATGTGCCGATCGATGCACCGTGTTCCGGAAACGCATCGTGCGGTAAATGCCGCGTTCGTCTTGTGAGCGGTGAGCTGGATTCCAAAATAACCCGCCATATTTCTGAGGAAGAATATCAGAATGGCTGGAGACTGGCGTGCGTCAGCACCGTCAAAGGCGATGTTGAAGTGGAAGTGCCGGACATTGCATCCGCTTACCGGAGCCGCATGAAAGTGGCAGACCTTAGTTCACCGAGTGAAATTGCAATTTTTGAAGATACGAAAAAGAAAATTACAGACGCCGGTCTGGAGCTGAAAAACAGCATGCAGGTGATTACAATCTCAATGGAAGAGCCTACTCTGGATGATACGATGCCGGATAACGAGAGAGTAACCTGGGCTGTACAGGCAGCGACGGGGCTTGACCGGGTACGGATTCCGTACTCTGTACTGAAAAAAATGCCGGATGTCCTTCGGGAATCCCATTTTCAGGCACAGTGTGTCGTCCGGGTTACGCCAAATGACGTCTTTTTATACGATATGCTTCCAATGGAAGCAAAAGCAGTTGTCGGCGGTCTCGTTGTCGACATTGGAACAACGACAGTTTCTGCACTGATCGTGGATATGCTGAGCGGAGAAATCCTGGCAAAAGCCTCTTCCGGAAACGGACAGATCCGGTATGGTGCGGATGTTATCAACCGTATCATTGAATCCCAGAAACCGGGAGGCCATGAAAGACTGCAGAATGCAATCATCAAAGAAACCTTAAACCCGATGATCTCCAACATGTGCCGTGCAGCGAAAATCAGCAGTCAGCAGATTTACCGTGCGGCGATTGCCGGAAACACTACCATGGAGCATCTGATGATGGGCATCAATGCAGATCCGCTTCGGATGGACCGTATATTCCGGCCTTCTTTAAGACAAACTCACTGTTTGCATCGGATGTCAATCTTGCGATTCATCCGGACGCCCATATCATTCTGGCACCGAACATCGGAAGCTATGTGGGCGGAGATATTACTGCCGGCGCGTTGGTCAGCATGATCTGGAACCGGCCGGAGATGAGTCTTTTTATTGACCTTGGTACCAATGGCGAGCTTGCATTTGGAAATTCCGACTTTATGGTAAGCTGTGCCTGCTCGGCAGGACCTGCTTTTGAGGGCGGTGATATCAGCTGCGGTATGCGTGCAACCGACGGTGCAATCGAAAAATGTACGATCGATCCGGAGACAATGGAGCCTTCCTACCATGTGATCGGGGAAGAGGGAACGAAGCCGATTGGTCTTTGCGGTTCCGGAATCATCGATGTAATTGCAGCGCTGTTCCGTGCGAAAATGGTCAATCCGAAGGGAAAATTTATCCGGGAAGGCAAAAGAATCCGTCATGACAAATATGGCATGGGAAGCTATGTCATTGCGTTCGAGGAGGAGGCTGGAAGTGTCCGCGATGTTGAGATTACCGAGGTCGATATCGACAACTTTATCCGCGCCAAGGGCGCGATTTTCTCAGCGATCCGTACGATGCTGAACTATCTGGATATGGATGTTTCCATGATCGAGGAGGTTTACGTAGCGGGCGGTATCGGAAGCGGCATCAACATGAAAAATGCCGTTACCATCGGTATGTTCCCGGACATCCCGCTGGAAAAATTCCATTACATCGGCAACTCTTCCCTGACTGGCGCGTATTCGATGCTCTTATCGACAGCGGCAGAGAAGAAGACGTACGAGGTTGCCCGGAACATGACGTATCTGGAGCTCTCGACCGTACCGACGTATATGGATGAATTTGTAGCGGCCTGCTTCCTGCCGCACACGGACACAGCGATGTTCCCGTCTGTAGAAGTATAAAAACGGAAGTGAGAACCTTTTTTTGAGAGGAATTGGATTCACATGGCAGTAGACTTGAATTACGAAAAAGACAGCAAAGAACGGATTCCCTATGAACATTACCTGGAAGTATACCAGAACGCGGATCCGGCGGAGATTTCCAGCCGGTGTAATGTACCATATGACGCCGAAAAACACGAGTTTACGGTATCCCTGATGGGTGTTTCCTACCGGATTTCCTGGCCGGAGTACCGCGTGCAGCATCTTGGAGATGACGGCACAGACGGTCCGGTGATCGGCTGGTATCCGCTCGAGGAGAAGCCGAATGCAAAAATTCTGGTGCTGCGCTATCTGACCGAGGGCGGAGCTGCCCCATCCACCGGAAAATTTCTGACATACCGGGAGATTCCGTGGGGAGAAGTTTATTTTAAACAGTTCCAGGGAAGATGCCTGTTCCGTCTTGCGTTTGGCTTTGGCGGAAAGCTGGATGCATTCCGTGAGATCATGGAACGTGTCGGCGCTCAGGCGATTTCATCCGGTGATGTCGGATATGAGCTGGAGTTTATGAAAGGGCTTTTTGTACGACTGATTTTATGGGCAGGAGATGATGAGTTTCCGCCGTCCGCGCAGATCCTCTTTTCGGACAATTTCCCGGCTGCATTTACGCAGGGAGAGGATATGGCGGTTGTGGGAGATGTCACAATTGATATGCTGAAGGCTCTGGCTGCAAAATAGTTATGGTTTGAGGCCATCAGGATGGCTTCTGGATCGAAAAAAATAAGCGGAGGAAAATAACATGGGATTTTCAACAGTACCTTGCAATGAGTTTGTAGAAGTGCTCGGTTCCAAAGCACCGGTTCCGGGCGGTGGCGGAGCTTCTGCACTGGTTGGCGCTGTCGGCACAGCGCTTGGCAACATGGTTGGTGCGCTGACAGTAGGTAAAAAGAAATATGCGGATGTCGAAGAGGAAATGAAAGAGCTGATGGCAAAAGCAACCACGCTTCAGGACGAACTGCTTCACCTGATCGAGCGCGATGCAGAAGTGTTCGAACCGCTCTCCAAAGCATACGGCATGCCGCGCGAGACAGAGGAGGAGAAGGCAGAAAAAGCAAGAGTCATGGAGATTGTGCTGAAGGATGCCTGCTCTGTTCCAATGGAAATTATGGAAAAATGCTGCGAAGCAATCGACCTGATCGTAGAATTTGCAGCAAAAGGTTCTGCACTTGCGATCAGTGACGCAGGTGTTGGCGCAGCATTCTGCAAAGCAGCCTTAGAGGGTGCTTCCCTGAATGTATATATCAACACGAAATCTATGAAAAACCGGGAATATGCAGAAGAACTGAATCGAAAATGCGATGAAATGCTTGCGGTCTATACCGTAAAAGCAGACGAGATTTTCCGGAACGTACTGGGAAGACTGAAAGCCTGAAAACAAACGGCCAGAGAAGCTTCCCGGCAGCAAGCGGGTTGCAAAAGGAGTTCTCTTTGACCGAAAAGAAAAGCGGAGGATAAAAAAATGGCAAAACAGTTATTAGGAAAAGAAGTAACAGCAGCATTAAATGAGAAGATCAAAGCAAATGTAGCAGAGCTGGAAGCAAAAGGAGTAAAACCGACTCTCGGAATCATCCGTGTCGGAGAGAGAGAGGATGACCTTTCCTACGAAAGAGGAGCAACCAAACGCTGTGAGACCTTAGGCGTTGCATACGAGAAATTCCTTCTTCCGGCAGACGTTACCCAGGAAGAGCTGATGGCTACCATCGACAAAGTAAACAAAGATGATTCTATCCATGGCGTTCTGATTTTCCGTCCACTCCCGAAACATCTCGATGAGGCAGCAGTCATCAAAGCACTCTCCCCGGAGAAGGACGTAGACGGTATCACAGACGGTTCCATGGTAGGCGTATTCGCCGGAACAAAACAGGCTTCCCGCCATGTACTCCGCAGGCCTGCATGGAGATCCTCGACCACTACGGCATCGACTGCACCGGTAAAAAAGCCGTTGTCGTAGGCCGCAGCCTCGTTGTAGGAAAACCGGCAGCCATGATGCTGTTAAAGAAAAACGCAACCGTAACCATCTGCCATACCAGAACGAAAGACATGCCGTCTGTAGTTAAAGAGGCAGATATCGTGATCGTAGCAGCAGGCCGTGCAGGTGTTGTGGATGATACTTACCTGCGTGCAGGCCAGACCGTTATTGATGTCGGAATCAACGTAAACGAAGAAGGAAAACTCTGCGGAGACGTTGCATACGCAAAAGCTGAGCCGATCGTTGAGGCAATCACACCGGTTCCAGGCGGTGTAGGATCCGTTACCACATCTGTTCTGGTCGGCCATGTGGTAGAGGCTGCCATGAGAAAAAACAGCTGATCATAGGCTGAAGATAAGAATGTGACAGAAAAAAGGCACTGTGCGTCCGAAAAAAGGGCGGCGGTGCCTTTTTGCGTGCGCGGCAGTGCAGTTTTGGTGATAGGAGAGGGGGCCGGCTCATAGAATATAACAGTACATAGCAACAAAGATCAAAAGGGGGACAACAGCGCATGGATGCATATTCAGTATACCGCGATATTCAGAAACGAACGAAGGGCCAGTTCCTGATCGGAGTGGTGGGGCCTGTACGGACGGGAAAGTCCACCTGATCCGCCGTTTCCTGGAGGTGCTGGCACTGCCGTATCTTTCGGAAAAGGAACAGGCGGAGGTACGGGATGCCCTGCCTTTAAGCGGGGAGGGAAAGACGATCACAACGGTGGAGCCGAAATTTGTGCCGAAAGACGCCGTGGAGCTGCAGCTTGGGGAGGGCGATCCGATCCGGCTGCGACTGATCGACTGCGTCGGCTTTCTGGTGCCGGACGCGGCGGGAAATCTGGAAAATGAGAAGGAGCGGATGGTGAAAACACCGTGGTCCGAGCAGGCGATTCCGTTCCGGGAGGCGGCGGAGATCGGTACGAAGAAGGTGATCGCAGAACATTCCACGATCGGTCTTATGGTGACGTGCGACGGATCGTTCGGCGAGCTGCCGCGGGAGAATTTTCTGCAGGCGGAGGAACGGACCGTTGCGGAGCTCAAAAAGCAGGGAAAGCCCTTCCTGATTCTTGTGAATGCGAAAAAACCGTACCGGGAGGAGACACAGCGCAGGTAAAGGAGCTTGAAACAAAATTCGGCGTGGCAGCGATGGCGGTGAACTGCGACCAGCTCCGCAAAGAAGATATTCTGCATATGCTCGAAAAGGTGCTGTATGAGTTCCCGCTTCAGCAGATGGAATTTTATATTCCCAAATGGGTGGAGCTTCTTGCCGATGACCATCCGCTGAAGGCAGAGCTGCTGCAGAAGATCCGTGAGATGTGCAGGGAAAAGACGCGCCTGAAGGATGCAGTGGGCGGAAAAACAGCGATTGCCAGTCAGTATGTCAGCCAGACACTGCTGCAGTCGATGGATCTTGCGAGCGGTACGGTGAAGGTGCGGATTGAGGTGAAAGAGCAGTATTATTATGAAATGCTGAGTGTACTTGCCGGCGTGGAGATCAAAGGCGAGTATGATCTGGTGCAGACGATCCGCGAGCTGTCGGCACAGCGGGAAGAGTACCGCAAGGTAGAGGACGCGATTCATGCGGTGCGCGGATGCGGCTACGGCGTCGTGATTCCGGGGGAGGGAGGAGATTCAGCTGGAGGAGCCAGCCGTGATCCATCAGGGAAACAAATACGGCGTGAAAATTAAATCGGTGAGCCCGTCGATTCATATGATCAAGGCCAACATCGAGACGGAGATTGCGCCGATCGTCGGAAGTGAGCAGCAGGCGGAGGATCTGATCGCTATATCAAAGAGAGCGCAAAGAGCCGGAGGAATCTGGAATACCAACATTTTCGGCAAATCCGTCGAGCAGCTCGTTGACGACGGCATCCGCAGCAAAATCGCCCAGATCACCGAGGATGGCCAGGCAAAACTCCAGGATTCCATGCAGAAAATTGTCAACGACAGCCGGGGCGGAATGGTGTGTATTATCATTTAATACAAAAGCTGTTCGAATATTTTTGAGTAATTGTGCAATAATACTTGAAAAGCGAACCAAAATAGCGTATAATCCGAATTGTGAAAAGAAAAGAAGAAAAATGTAACTTCCTGGAATGTTCGATGATCTCATTATTTTGAACCTACATTTACTTTAAACGGGAGGCTTATTATTGTCATGTGGATGTCAGGCCACCCTGGAAACAGACGTCAGTGGAAGGCAGAAATGGTGACTGCGGCTACCCACCTAGCTTGCGTTGCTAGGAGTCAAAGTATGGGAAACGGCATTCCGGGGTTACAAAAGAGAAAAAAGAGAATCATGAAAATGGTTCTCTTTTATACGTTACATACAACCAAAAGGAGAAGGAACATGAAAAAACAGGGTTTTGGAACAACAAAAGACGGAAAAGAAGCATTGCTCTACACGCTCTCCAATAAAAACGGAATGGAAATCAGTGTAACCGATTACGGCGCACATCTGGTATCGGTTCTCGTTCCGGATAAGGATGGAAAGAAGAGAGACGTTGTCCTTGGATTTGACTCCGTAACCGGCTATGAGACCGACGGAAGCCATTTTGGAGCCACCATCGGAAGAAACGGAAACCGTATCGCGGGAGCAGCATTTGAACTGCACGGAAAAACATACCAGCTGGCAAAAAATGAGAACAACAACAACCTGCACAGCGGCCCGGACGGATACGATTACCGCCTCTGGAACGTAGAAGAGGCGGATGACAGCGCCGTTACCTTCGTTCTGATGAGCCGGACGGAGACCAGGGATTCCCGGGAAACTTTGAAGTGTCCGTTACGTATACCCTGACCGATGAGAACGCCGTAGAAATCCACTATGAGGGAAGCTGCGATCAGGATACCGTTGTCAACATGACAAACCACAGCTACTTCAACCTGGCAGGCCACGATGCCGGATCTATTGAGAACCAGACACTTGTCTTAAAAGCGGAGCAGTTCAGCCCGGTGATCGATTCTGCATCCATCCCGACCGGCGAGCATGCACCGGTACAGGGAACCCCGATGGATTTCACCAGCGAGAAAGCAATCGGAGCAGAGATCGAAGCAGATTTCGAACAGCTCAAACTGACCGGCGGCTACGACCACAACTTTATCCTGGACAAGGCTGTCGAGGGAAGCATTGAGCTGATGGCAGTCGCATCCTGCAAAGAGAGCGGCATCACCATGGAAGCCTTCACGGATCTGCCATGCGTTCAGTTCTACGCCGGAAATTTCATTGCTCCGGTTACCGGAAAGAATGGGGTATTCTATGACAAACGCAACGGCTTCTGCTGGAATCTCAGTATGTGCCGAATGCCATCAACCAGGAGGGTGAGGAGAAACCGATCCTCGAGGCAGGCGATACTTACGACACCACAACCGTATACAAATTCATTTTCTAAGATCCTATTTTATAGCAATCCTCGAAAATAATGCAAAAAATTCAGCACCGCAGAGCGTGAATTACTGCGTCACAGATTTTCGTCGTACCTCGGTACGCCTTCAAATCTGTTCCTTGCAATTCGCGCTCTGCAGCACTGCCTTTTTTGCATTATTTTCGGGTCTTGCTATAGAAACAGCATAAAAAAGCTCCCTTCCTGCAGCGTCCTGTGAAAACAGGAGCGCAGGCGGGGAGCCTTTTTATGGGAAAATATGCAGAAAAACGAATTCTGAAAAAACAGAAAAAGAAAAGACCCTGTTTTCGAATCCAACAGAATCTTACCAGTTATGTCATATTCTTTTCAGAGGTGGGTAACCGCTTCGCCATCTGAATCAACCTGCAAGCGGAATAGCAGACACCTTTAAGCGGAGGATGGCGCCTGACAAAGAACAGGCGAAACCAGAATCTGAAACGGTTTACCCGGCCGTTTAATGCAATGCATAAATCTCGCTCGAAGGTTTCTAAAAATCTAATCGAAAATTTTCAGACATTCCATATCCCATAATAGTCTTTGAATGGAAGCTTTCATCGGAAGCATCAACCTATGCATACAGAGCAGGTTTCCTGACTTACAGATCATCGTTCCACATTCCTTCTCATATGTTGCGGACATACAATGGATTTGTTATGCTTCACTCCCTGATTACAGTGACCGGATCGCCCAGGAATCTCACCTGAATTCCCTCTCTCACCAAAAGACGGATCTTCTTTTGATGCACTCTGGATGTTGATATGAAATTTATACACAACCGTACTATATACCATAGGGCGGTATTTGTCAAGGAAAAATCGCAAAAAGAAAAGGAATCGGACAAAAAGCCGTGTGCATAGAATGAGATATGAAGAGAAAAAATGATAAATTGGAATTGATACTGTTAGGAGTGGGGATTCTCCTGTTGCTGTTATTGTTTGTTGTGAAGCGCCGTCTGGATGCGCCGGAAGAGACAGCGACAGCAGAAAGCAGGACGGAGACGATGGAAGGCAAAAAGCAGGAGGAGACGATACAGAACATGGAACAGGAAAACGCGGCTTTTCTGAACAGTAAAAAGGAAGAACAAAAAGAAACAACGGCAGCCGGACCGGTACAGATTCGTGTCCTTCTGACGGACTGCGGAAAGCTGGGATACGCACAGAAACAGGTGTCCCTGCGTGGAAACGCAAGCCTTTCCATGAACGACGGCGCATACATAGCTTCCCCGCAGGAGACGATCTGTGTGACGGAACAGGAATGCGGGGAAGTTGTGCATGTGGTGCCGGCCGATGAGACGGCGGGAACGGCGGTTTCCCTGACGGGAAAGCCGGAAGACGAGACGGTTTATCCGGGAAGTTTTGTCATCTATAAAAGCGAAGAGGGACTTCTCGTTGTAAATGAACTTGATCTGGAAATGTATCTTCGGTATGTCGTGCCGAGTGAGATGCCGTCCTCCTACGAAAAGGAGGCATTAAAAGCACAGGCGGTCTGTGCGAGAACGTATGCGTGTGCCAGGATTCGTGAAAAAACGTGGGAGAACTACCACGCGGATGTAGACGACAGCGTGGAAAGCCAGGTCTACCACAATATGGAAGCGCAGCCGGAGACAGACGCTGCGGTGGCGGAGACAGAAGGAAAAATCATCACCTGCGGCGGGGAACCAATTCAGGCGTATTTTTTCTCAACCTCCTGCGGGAAGACGAGTACGGATGAAGTGTGGAATACGGCGGAGACGGCAGAATATCTGAAGAGCGTGACGGTAGGCGGGGAGAAGCAGGAACCGGAGACGGAGGAGGCGTTTGCATCGTTTATCACCAAAGGGACAGCACAAGTCTGGAAGTGGAGGACGGCTGGTACCGCTGGCAGGTGACGATTCCGGCGGATGTGCTGTCAGAACGGGCAGCGGATCAGAAATCGGGGAGATCACGGGGATTGAGGTGCGGCGGCGGTCAGAGGGAGGTGCGGCAGAAACCGTCCGTATCGAGGGAGAAAAAGGATCCATGGAAATCGAGGGAGAGTATCAGATCCGAAAGTTCCTCTCGGCGAAAGGCTGGCCGATTCAGAAAAATGACGGAACTGTAAGCTGTGAGATGGAGCTGCTTCCGAGTGCCTGCTTTATCGTGGTTCCGGAAAAAGAAGGGGAAACGGCTGTCTCCTTTACATTTTACGGCGGCGGCTACGGCCACGGCGTCGGCATGTCACAGAACGGTGCGAAACATCTGGCAGAGCAGGGAAAATCGTATGAGGAGATTCTCCGCTATTTTTACCAGAACATCGAAATCGGCGACTGCCGTTCCCTTTTTTAAAAAAATCACCGAAAACAGATTTTTTGTGCTATAATGGGCGAAAGTGAAAAACAGTTAGAAAATGACGAGGAGAGAAACATGGCGACAATCAAGGACATAGCGGCACGCGCCGGCGTTACGGCGACGACGGTTTCCCGCGTGATCAACAACCGCGGATACATCAGTGAAGAGACAAGAAAAAAAGTAACGCAGGCGATGCAGGAGATGAATTACCAGCCGAATGAGCTGGCGCGTTCCCTGGCAAAAGCGCATTCCAATACGATCGGGGTTATCGTTCCGCACATCTCGCACCCGTTTTTCAGTAAAATGATCAGTGCACTCGAGAGCGCGGCGGCAAAGCGGGGCTACAAGATTCTGCTCTGCAACTCGAAAGATCAGCCGGAGAAAGAAACCGAATATCTCGATATGTTCATCTCCAACCGTGTAACCGGCGTTGTGATGGCAAGCCGCGATGTGCAGATTGAAAAGTTTCATGATCTGAAAATTCCGATCGTCAATTTCGAGCGAGAGGAAAATACGGAGGCCATTACAATCCAGTGTGACAACGAGCAGGGAGGAGCGCTTGCAGCATCGCATCTTGCGGACTGCGGCTGCCGCCATCTGCTTCATTTCGGCGGAATCGTCGGAAGAGATATGCCGGCGGACCGGCGTGCGGATGGATTCCTGCGCGTCTGCCGGGAGCGGGGGATTGAAGGGGAAGTTCTTTTGAGTGACCGCTTAAGCTACGGCTCCATGCACTATGAATCCTATATTGAAAAGGGCCTTCTGGAGCACCCGGAGACGGACGGCATTTTTGCAAGCAGTGACCTGATTGCCGCACAGGTACTCCAGCGCCTTTACGCCATGGGAAAACGGGTGCCGGAGGATATTAAAGTTGTCGGGTTTGATGACACTGTGATCGCCGGGATTACCACGCCTTCCATCACGACGATCCATCAGCCGATTGAGGAAATGTCGGAGCTTTCCATTGCGTATATCGACCGGAGAAGAAAGGGAGAGGTGGTGCCGAATGTGACGACCATGCCGGTGAGCCTTGTGGTGCGCGATTCGGCGTGAAACAAAAACGAAAAGAAAACTCTGCGGAAAAAAGAAACCGCGGAGTTTTTTTCTGCCCTGCGGTAAACGATAGACAGAAAAATAGCAAAAAAGACAAAGAAGAAGCCGGAAATTTGTTGAAAAATATGGTATGTAAACGGTTGACATATAATTCACACAACGGTATACTGCAAGAGAAGAAACGTAACACAGAATTACCGTTACCGGAATGATGTGACAAAATAAAGAATAAGATAAAGGAGAATAAACAACATGACAGTGGAATATCAGAGAAGACTCGAAAAACACTACGACGAGCTGAAATGGCTCTACTGTGAGCTGTATCCAAACGGCCAGGGACGCTTTGAGGAACTCTGTGCAGCCATGGAGCAGTGGTACAAAGAGCGGAATAAAAAATGGAAAGCGCTGGATCGGAAAAGAGAAAAACAGAAAGACTGGTACAAGAGCCAGAAAATGCTCGGTATGATGCTGTACATCGACGCATTCGCAGATAACATCAGCGGCCTTGAGAAAAAACTGGATTATTTAAAAGAGTGCAACGTCAACTACCTGCATCTGATGCCGTTCCTTGCAACGCCGAAGGGAAAAAGCGACGGCGGCTATGCGGTTGCCGATTACCGCACGGTACAGCCGTCCCTTGGAACGATGGAAGATCTGGCTGCCCTCTCTGAAAAATGCCATGACCAGGGCATGAGCCTTTGTATGGATTTCGTTATGAACCACACTTCCGAGGATCATGAATGGGCAAAACGTGCACTTGCCGGTGAAAAAGAGTACCAGGACCGTTACTTTTTCTTCGACAACTACGATATTCCGTCCGAATATGAAAAGACCTGTCCGCAGGTATTCCCGACAACGGCACCGGGCAACTTTACCTGGAGAGAGGACTGCCATAAATTTGTCATGACGACGTTCTATCCATACCAGTGGGATCTGAACTATGCGAACCCGGTTGTCTTTAACGAGATGGTAAACAATATGCTCTATCTCGTCAACCAGGGAATCGATATCGTCCGCATTGATGCCGTTCCATACATCTGGAAACAGCTCGGCACCACCTGCCGTAACCTGCCGCAGGTACATACCATTGTCCGCATGATGCGTATGATCACCGAGATCGTCTGCCCGGGCGTTCTGCTGCTCGGCGAGGTTGTCATGGAGCCGGAAAAGGTTGTTCCGTACTTCGGAACACTCGAGAAACCGGAATGCCATATGCTGTACAACGTAACGACGATGGCATCCACCTGGCACACCATTGCAACGGCAGATACCCGCCTGCTGAAACATCAGATGGATATTGTGACGAGACTGCCGAAGGACTATGTCTTCCTGAACTATCTGAGATGCCACGATGATATCGGCTGGGGCCTCGATTACGAATGGCTGAAACAGTTCGGCATCGCCGAGGCACCGCATAAGAAATATCTGAATGACTATTTCCGCGGTTATGTGGAGGGAAGCGACGCAAGAGGAGAGCTCTATAACGACGATCCGGTGCTGCAGGATGCGCGTCTCTGCGGAACAACCGCTTCCCTGTGTGGACTTGAGGCGGCAGGCTTTGAGCAGAATGAGGCGAAGACCGAACAGGCGATCCAGAGAATTGAGATGCTGAACGCATACCTTTTCATCCAGTCTGGTATTCCGGTTATCTACAGCGGCGATGAGATCGGCCAGGTCAACGATTATTCCTACAAAGAGAGTGAAGATTCTGACCGCGCAGCCGACAGCCGTTATCTGCACCGCGGCCACTTCCGCTGGGATCTGGAGCCCCAGAAGGAGAAAAAAGGAACGGTTCAGAATCAGATTTTTGCTTCGATGAAAAAGATGGAGGAGCTGAAATTCAAATACCGTCCGTTTGAGGGTGAGGCGGATGTCTGGACCGAGGAAACGTATGATACGGCGCTTCTCTGTGTCTGCAGAAAATCCGGCAATGAGATGGTAACGGGTCTCTTTAACTTCAGCAATGAAGACCGCACGGCCTGGATCGATATGGGTGAGTTCACCTGGAAGGATCTGTTTACCGGCGAGAAACGTGTTCTGCGCGGCGTTCCGGTTCCGGCACGCGGTTACGCATGGTATTACCGGAAATGGAATTAAATCCCTTGCGAAGGAAAGAAAAGTATGATATGCTTTGTAGGCTATCCTGAAGTACGATATATGTGCAAGAATGGGATAGATTCACGAAAACAAAGAAAAGGCGGTTTTGCCAGATGATAAAAACAATCCGCGGTTTTATGAAGCGCCTGAATGAGGACCATGTCGGTGCTTATGCAGCGCAGAGTGCGTATTTCATTCTTCTTTCCTTTATTCCGTTTGTTCTTCTGGTTGTTACGCTTGTAAAATATACGCCGCTGACGCGCGACGATGTTTACAGCGTTCTGATCAATATGCTGCCCACGGAGTTTCAGAGCTACGTGGGCGGTATTGTAAATGAGATCTTTTATCAGTCCGTTGCTTATATGCCGATTACGATCATCACAACGCTGTGGTCGGCGGGAAAGGGCATTGCGGCGCTGACAAATGGGCTGAACAGCATTTATCACGTAACAGAGACACGTAATTACATCATCAACCGGCTGCGGGGCATGGCATATACCTTGATATTTGTCGTTGCATTCCTCACCAGTCTGGTGCTTCTGGTCTTCGGAACCCGCATTCAGAATAAGCTGACGGAACATCTGCCGATGGTGGCGCGTGTGACATCCTCTATCATGGGAATGCGTACCCTGATCACGACAGGCGTGCTGGCTCTTCTGTTTCTTGTACTGTATAAATGTATTCCAAACCGGAAGGCGAGCTTTAAGAGCCAGTGCCCGGGCGCACTGATCTCATCCCTTGCCTGGTCTATTTTTTCCCTTGCATTTTCCATGTACCTCGACATCGCGCTTGCGGCGTCCAATATGTACGGCAGTCTGACGATGATCGTGTTTATCATGATCTGGATGTATTTCTGCATGTGGATCCTTCTGATCGGCGCGGAGATCAACGCGTATTTTGAGGATAAACTGCGGAAACTGCAGAACGCGGCGATCGAGCATTTTATGGAAAATAAAGAGACGAATAAAGAAGCGGGAAAATAATGGCTTGACATCCGGGGGTCAAGACGGTACAATAAATATTGTTTATGAAAGTTTTATAAATAATCTAACAGGAAAAATGCTGTGAAGATGTTCAGAGAAATATTTTTTCCGCCAGAGAGAGGGAGTCATCGGCTGCAAGCTCCTTCAGGTTCAGGAATATTTCAAATTTCGCATTGGAGCAGATGTCCGGAACGTATAGCAGGATACTGGAAATGCAAGTAGGGACAGACGTTTGGTGTACGTTACAGCACCGGTTATGAGTGTCTGCAGGAAGTATCTGCAGAAATCAGGGTGGTACCGCGAAATTTCAGATCTCGTCCCTTTGTGGGGCGGGGTCTTTTTTTGTGAGCAACGAGCCAGACAGCCATGCTTGCATGGATATTTGGCGACTGCCACGAAAATCAGATGCTCCGCTGTTTGCAGCGGGGTATCTGACTGTTTTTTCACATTTACCATCAAACAAGCAAGAAAAAGAAAGTAGGAGAGTCAAATGCAGGAAAAAAGTGTATTAACCGGCCATCTGTCTGAATTAAAACAGAAGATTGAAAATGGACTGGAAGAGCTGAAAAGCTCCAAAGAACTGTATGAATTTAAGAGCGAGTATCTGGAAGGAAAGAAAAGTAAGATCAGCGGGCTGATGAAAGAAATGAAAAACATTGCCCCGGAAGAGCGCGCAAACTACGGTAAATCCGTCAATGAGTTAAAAGAGTGGGCGCTTGGCCGCTTCCAGAAAGTGGAAGAGGAGATGAAAGAGCGCGAGCTGCAGAAGAAATATGAGTCCGAGAAAATCGACCTGACCTTCCGGCAGAAGAGACAGCGATCGGAAACCTTCATCCGGTTACCTTGATCCGCAAACAGCTCATCGACATCTTTGCAGGCATGGGCTTTGAGGTATACGAGGGAAGAGAAATCGAGACCGATTACTACAACTTTACTGCACTGAATACACCACAGGATCACCCGGCAAGAGATATGCAGGATACCTTCTATCTCTCCCCGGAATTCCTGCTTCGTACCCAGACATCGGCAGGCCAGATTCATGTCATGGAAAACAAAAAGCCGCCGATCAAGATCCTTTCCCCGGGACGTGTTTTTCGGTCTGATGACGACGCAACCCATTCTCCGATGTTCCATCAGATGGAGGGACTCGTTGTCGACAAAAACATCACCCTCTGCGACCTGAAAGGAATGCTCGACGTACTCGTACAGAAGATCTACGGCGAGGGAACGACAACACGTCTTCGTCCATCTTACTTCCCGTTCACGGAGCCGTCCGTTGAGGTAGACTGCAGCTGCTTCGCCTGCGGCGGAAAAGGATGCAGCCTCTGCAAGGGAACCGGCTGGATCGAGGTCCTTGGAGCAGGTATCGTAAACAAACGCGTGCTGGAGAACTGCGGCATTGATTCAGAAGAGTACAGCGGCTTCGCTTTTGGCATCGGCCTGGAGCGTATCGCCATGCTGAAATACGGAATCAACAACATCAAACTGTTATTCGGTTCCGATCTGCGGGTTTTAAATCAGATTAACGAGAAATAAAGACGAAACAGTTTGAATTTGGAGGTTTAATATGTTAGTACCGTTAAGTTGGCTGAAAGAATATGTAGATATCGATGTTACCCCGGAAGAACTGGAGAAAAAACTGTTCGACGGCGGTTTTGAAGTAGAAGAGCGTTATCAGGTGGGAAAAGACATCAGCAACGTTGTTGTCGGTCTGGTGGAGGGCTGCGAGCCGATCCCGGAGACCCATCTTCATGTGTGCCAGGTAAATGCAGGAGAACACGGCACCATGCAGATCTGCTGCGGCGCAGACAACGTGCACACCGGCGGAAAATTCCCGGTTGCCCTTCCTGGCGCTTCTGTTTATGCAACAGCAAAAGATCATAAGACCATCGAGGGTGTTATGACCATCAAAAAAGGAAAATTAAGAGGATATGAGTCCTGCGGAATGCTCTGCTCCGGCGTGGAGCTCGGCCTTACCGAGGATCTGTACCCGGGCGCAGGCTACAACGGACTGCTTGTTCTGCCGGAAGATGCCGAGCTTGGCGCAGATGTCAAAGAGCTGACAGGTCTTGAGACTGGATCTTTGATATCTCCCTGACTGCAAACAGACCGGACTGCCAGAGTATCCTCGGTATCGCAAGAGAAGTATCGGCGATGCTGGAAAAACCTTTAAAAATGCCGGCAACCGATTACACCGAGACGGATGTGGAAAAAGAAGGCTTCTCTGTCCGCGTGGAAGCTCCGGAACTCTGCCCGCGTTACAGCGCTCATTACGTATATGACGTAAAAATCGGAGAGTCCCCGGCATGGATGAAACGCCGTCTGGCACTCGTCGGCATGTCCGCGATCTCCAACGTGGTTGATATCACAAACTACGTCTTAAAAGAGATCGGCCAGCCGATGCATGCTTTTGACTGCTCTTATCTGGAAGGCAATGAAATCTGTGTCAGAAGAGCAAAAGAAAATGAAAAGATTGTGACCCTCGATGAGCAGGAATACACAATGAATGAGAACAACCTCGTGATCTGCGACGGCGTAAAACCGGTTGCACTTGCCGGTGTCATGGGAGGCTTAAACTCCGAGATCCGCGACACGACAGAGGCTGTTATGTTTGAGTCCGCAAAATTCGCACGCGACAACGTCAGAAAGACAGCCCGTGCGCTTGGAAAAGCGACGGATGCCAGTGCAAGATATGAGAAAGGCGTGGACGAGTATTCAACCGTACTTGGTATGAAACGTGCGCTGCATCTGATGGAAGAGCTTGGCTGCGGTAAAGTTTCCCGTACCCATTTCGATGTGAACACCGGAAACTCCATCGATCCGACTCCGATGACCGTCAGTGTCAGCAAAGTAAACGGCGTACTCGGTATCGAAGTTCCGGAAGCAGAGATTCTCCGCATTATGAAAAACCTGAACTTTGCACCGGAAATCAACGGCGATGAGCTGACCATCCAGGTTCCGGCTTACCGTGAGGATATGCTGCCGGAGGGAGAGAACGATGTCGAGCGCTATCCGGACGTGCAGAGGAAGTCATCCGTATGTACGGCTACGATCACGTAACCGATACCTTCCTTTCCGCTGCACAGGTAACGATGGGCGGCTACAATGAAGAGCAGAAAGGCGAGCTGGCACTGAAGAATACCTTATGCACCATGGTATCTACGAGTGCATGCATTACTCCTTCTTCTCCCCTGCAGATCTGGATCTCTTGAAACTGCCGGCAGATGCAAAAGAGAGAAATGCCATCGAGATCATCAACCCGATCAACCAGGATCTGTCCCTGATGCGTACCACACTGGCAGCTTCCATGCTGAATGCCATTTCCAGAAATGAGAAACAGGGCACCCTTGAAGGAAGACTGTTCGAGGTAGCAAGCATCTACATTCCGGAGTCCCTGCCGCTGACATCCTACCCGGATGAGAGAAAAGTTCTCTGCGTCGGAACCTTCGGAAACAACGAGAGCTTCTTCACTATGAAGGCATCGCCAACACCATCGCCGAGAGCATGGACATTGAGTTCACCTACGAGCCGGTTCAGAAATCCTTCCTGCATCCGTATCAGGCAGTGAAAGTACTCTGCGAGGGTACAGAAATCGGATACTTCGGAAAAGCAGCATACGATATCCAGAACGAGCTGAGCATGCGTACTTCCTCTTACATCATGGAGCTTGACTTAAAAGAGCTCTCCAGATGGTACGGCAAAAAACGCACCTTCCAGCCGATCTCCAAATTCCAGGAGGAGAAACGTGACCTGGCATTTGTCATGGACAAAAACATCAGCTGCGGCGATGTAGAGAACTGTATCCGCGAGGCAAACAAATACGTAAAAGAGATCCGTCTGTTCGATGTTTACGAGGGCGGCCAGATTCCGGAAGGCAAGAAGAGCATGGCGTTCACCGTCACCTTTGCACCGAAGGAAGAAGCATTTGACTTCGAAAAAGTACAGAAATTTGTCGAGAAGATCTGCAAGAAACTGCAGAATGAGTTCAACATCGAACTGAGAGGCTGATTTTTATGAAACTTTATATCATACGCCACGGTGAAACTGCGTGGAACGTAGAAGGCAGACTGCAGGGCCAGACGGACACCGAGCTGAATGAGAATGGTGTCCGTCTGGCGAAAGTGACGGCGGAAGGACTGAAAAATATCCCGTTTGACCTTGGAATTTCCAGTCCACTGCGCCGCGCAAAGCACACGGCAGAGCTCGTCCTTGCGGGCAGAAATGTGCCGCTTACGACCGACGACCGCCTGATGGAGCTTTCCTTTGGCTCCTGGGAAGGGCTTGGATGCCGGGCAAACAATTTTGAGATTCCGTCTGAACACTTCGACGATTTTTACAGAGATCCGTTCCACTTCTGCCCGGCGGGAGACGGAGAGACGATCCAGGAGTCTGCGACCGGGCAGAAGCGTTCTATCATGAGCTGACTGCAAAACCGGAGCTCCAGGACAAGACGATCCTGATCGCCACCCACGGCTGCTGCATGCGTGCGCTGCTACGCAATGTCTATGAAGACAAGAACGACTTCTGGCACGGCGGCGTGCCGTACAACTGTGCGGTCAGCATCATCGAAGTACAGAACGGTGTTTCCACGCTGCTTGCGGATAATAAAATCTATTATGATCCGTCGGACTGCGTAAACTTTTATAAAGAAGTAAAATAAAAAATGATATTCAGAGGCAGACATAAAAGGAAAGTATTTCCCTTTGTGCCTGCCTCTTTAAATCGCGTTTGCCGTCTGATAGAAAGTGTGATACTATAGAAATAACGGATTTTAACACCAGTAGACAAGAAGTCCCCCGTTTCTGAAGCGGTGGATGAATTGCTAAAAGAAACATAACGGCAGTGGCGGGCGGAGAGAAATCGGTATTCTCCACTGACATGAGGCAAGTCACAGTCGAACTATTTTCGACATGTCAGACTCCGTGAAATACCGACTATGAGTTGAAACAATGAAAGCGAAAAAGGAGGAACACAAGTATGTCCATGGTAACACTGGGAAGTACAGGAATCTGTGTAAACAAGAACGGCTTCGGCGCGCTGCCGGTACAGCGTGTCACGAAAGAAGACGCTGTTTATCTGCTGCGCAAAGCGTATGACGGAGGCATCCGCTTTTTTGATACCGCGCGTGCATACAGCGACAGCGAGGAAAAATTAGGCGCAGCGTTTGAGGGAATGCGTGAGAAGGTCTTTATCTCTACGAAGACGATGGCAAAGGATGTGGAGGGCTTCTGGAAGGATCTGGAGACAAGCCTTTCCCTTTTGAAGACGGATTACATCGATATCTATCAGTTCCACAATCCGTCCTTCTGTCCTAAGCCGGGAGATGGAACCGGCCTGTATGAGGCGATGCTGGAAGCAAAAGCACAGGGAAAAATCCGCCACATCGGTATCACGAACCACCGCATGAGCGTGGCAGAGGAGATCATCGAGTCCGGTCTTTACGAGACGCTGCAGTTCCCGTTCTGCTATCTGGCAACGGACCGTGAGAAAGCACTGGTACAGGGATGCAAAGAGAAAAATATCGGCTTTATCGCAATGAAAGCGCTTTCGGGCGGGCTGATCACAAACTCCGCGGCTGCATATGCTTTTGAAGACCAGTACGACAACGTGCTTCCGATCTGGGGCGTCCAGAGAGAAAAAGAGCTGGACGAGTTCTTAAGCTACATTGCCTGTCCGCCTGCCATGACGGATGAAATCAAGACGATCATCGAGAAAGACCAGAAAGAGCTCTCCGGCAACTTCTGCCGCGGCTGCGGTTACTGTATGCCATGTCCGGCAGGCATTGAGATTAACACCTGCGCGCGCATGAGCCTGCTTCTGCGCCGTTCCCCGTCCGCCAACCAGCTCACCGAGCGCGGCCAGGCGATGATGAAGAAAATCGAAGGTTGTCTCCACTGCGGCGCCTGCATGAAGAAATGTCCCTACGGTCTGAATACGCCGAAGCTTCTCGAAGAGAACTACGAAGATTATAAAAATGTACTGGCAGGAAAAACACTGGTATGAGTATCTGATCTTCAGCCTGAACGCGACGATGCCGATCTTCCTGACAATGATTTTGGGACTTTTCTTTCGAAAGGTTGGTATTCTGGACGAATCGTTCACAAGCAAAATGAACAAATTTGTGTTTAAAATCGCACTCCCGGTGCTGCTGTTCCAGGACCTGTCGGATTCTGATTTCTCCGCTGTGTGGGATATCAAATTCGTTCTGTTCTGCTTCTTTGCAACACTGCTCTCAATTCTTGCGGTATGGGGACTTTCCCATCTCTTAAAAGAGAGAAGTGCAAGAGGCGAATTTATCCAGGCGGCGTACCGGAGCAGTGCGGCGATCCTTGGTATTGCCTTTATCCAGAATATCTACGGAAATTCCGGCATGGCGCCGCTGATGATCATCAGCAGTGTGCCGCTGTATAATATCATGGCGGTTGTCGTTCTTGCAGTATTCCGTCCGGAACGGGAGGAGATCACGGCAGATTTTGTGAAAAAGACGGCGAAAAATATCGTGACAAACCCGATTATCCTCGGGATCGCTGCAGGACTTCTCTGGTCGGTGCTTCGCATTCCAAAGCCGGTGATTCTGCAGAAAACGGTGCAGAATATTGCGGTACTTGCAACGCCGCTCGGCCTGATTGCGATGGGGGCGTCGTTTGAGGCAAAGAGCGCGGCAAAGAATATCCGGCCGTCGATTGCTGCAGCTGCGATTAAGCTGGTCGGTCTTGCAGCCATCTTTCTGCCGATCGCCGTGATACTTGGCTTCCGTCAGGAAAAATTGGTGGCAATCCTTGTGATGCTGGGTTCCGCAACGACGGTGAGCAGTTTTATCATGGCGAAAAATATGGGTCATGAGGGAAGTCTGACGGCAAACACCGTTATGCTCACAACGTGCGGCAGTGCCTTTACGCTGACGTTCTGGCTGTATCTGATGAAAACGCTGGCGTTTATCTAACCGGATTGTGAATATCCGCTTTGATTTTCAGTACACCAAAAGCGTGTCCGGGATTTTGTACGGGCACGCTTTTATCAATCATAAAAATCAGAAAAAGAGGGAAAAGAATGGACTTCAAAAATGCGGTCAAAGCATTACAGATTGGAAAAAAGGAAGGAAAAAATTCCGCCTTTCTACGGAATTTGGGAAAAATCCGGAAGAAGAGCTCCCGTTTCCGGAATATCCGCGTCCGCAGATGCGCCGGGAAAACTGGACAAATCTGAACGGATGGTGGGAGTATGCGTTCACGGAAACGCAGAAAATGCCAAAACAGCGGGACGGAAAAATTCTCGTTCCGTTTTCCCCGGAGTGCGATGCGTCCGGCGTGAAGCGGCAGCTGCTTCCAAAAGAATATCTGTGGTACTTCCGCACGATTCAGCTTCCAAAAATTCCTGCCGGAAAACGGCTGCTGCTGCAGTTCGGCGCCGTGGATCAGGATGCGGTAATTTACTGCAACGGAAAGCGTGCCGGAGGCCATCTCGGCGGGTATCTTTCTTTTTCAGTGGATCTTACGCCGTATCTCAAAACGGGAGAGAACGAGCTTGCCGTCAAGGTGCGCGATGAGACGGACACGGACTGGAAGGGCCGCGGAAAGCAGAGCCTTACCCCGGGCGGCATGTTTTACACCGCGCAGAGCGGCATCTGGCAGAGCGTCTGGATGGAATGGGTGCCGGAGACGTATCTGGAACGCATCGTGATCACGCCGGAATATGATACGGCGAGCGTAAAAGTACGGGTTTTCCTCAACGGACCGGATGCGGGACTGACGAAAAAAATTAAGGTGCGGGAGAGCGAAGCGCCGGATGCGAAGGTGATCTGCGTCCGGGAGACGAGAGAAAACGAGGCGGAGCTGATTCTCGGTAATTTTGCAGGCTGGAGCCGGAACATCCGCATCTCTATGGGGTTTCCATTGAAGCGGGAGAAGACCGCATCGAGAGTTATTTCGGCATGCGCAAATTCGGCATTGGAAAAGATGAAAAAGGAATCACGCGTCTTCTCTTAAACGGAAAGCCGTATTTCCAGAACGGTGTCCTCGACCAGGGTTATTGGCCGGAAAGCCTCTACACGCCGCCGTCCGATGAGGCGATGGTTTATGACATTAAGACGGCCAAACGCCTCGGTTTCAATATGATCCGGAAACACCTGAAAGTTGAGTGCGCAAGATGGTATTCCCACTGCGACCATATCGGTATGCTGGTGTGGCAGGATATGATCAACGGCGGCGGCCGGTCGATCCAGACGTTCCTTTTGTACCTTCCGACCGTACTGCCGTTAGTGACAACGGAATTCAGGGATAACTGTTATCCGCTCTTTTCGCGGACCTCAAAAACGGGAAGAGAGTGGTGGAAGCGGGAGTGCCGCGAGACGGTTCATCAGCTTTACAATGCACCGTGCGTGTCGCTCTGGGTTCTGTTCAACGAGGGATGGGGACAGTTTGATGCCAGGGAGATGACAGAAATGGTGCGCGCTCTCGATCTGACGCGGCAGATCGACCACGCGAGCGGCTGGTACGATCAGGGAGCGGGGGACATCAAGAGCCTTCACAATTACTTTCGTCCGTTAAAAGTAAAACCGGAGGAGCGCGCGTTTGCTTTTTCTGAATACGGCGGCTATACGTATCCGGTACAGGAGCATCTCTACTCCGAAAAATCGTTCGGCTACCGCACATACCAGAACCAGCACAGTACCAGAAAGCGATGGATGCACTGGCAGAAAAGATAAGAGAACTCACAGAACAGGGACTTGCCGCAGCAGTCTACACACAGCTTACCGATGTCGAGGAGGAGTCGAACGGCATCCTTACGTATGACCGGAAGGTGTGCAAATGGGAACCACAGGAGGCAAAAGATTTTTGCCCAAAAGAATAATTTGGTAAAATTTTTGTTGACAAAGTGAGGATAAGTTGCTAATATATTGGATAAGGCGTTGGAAGTTGTAAGAAATTGCTGAAAATCCGCGGCGCCTGCGGATGGAGGAAAGTTGGTGTTTATGGAACAGAAAAGAACATTATCCTGCTGGTGGATAATACGCCGGGACTTTTAAGCAGAGTAGCTGGTCTTTTCAGCCGACGCGGATACAATATCGAGACGATCACCGCCGGTGTGACAGCAGACCCGCGATACACAAGAATGACTGTTGTTCTGTACTGCAGTGATGAAATGATTCTGGAGCAGATCAAAAAACAGCTGGCAAAACTTGTCGATGTGCGGGATATCAAAGAGCTGAAGCCGGACGAGAGTGTCAGACGAGAGCTGATGCTGGTCAAAATCCGTGTGAATGAAAATGAACGCCGCAATGTCATCGCCATCTCCGATGTCTTCCGTGGAAGAATCGTGGATGTGGGACAGGAAAGCCTGATTGTAGAGCTGACCGGAAACCAGTCAAAGCTCGAAGGGTTCCTGAATCTGGTACAGGGATACGAAATCCTGGAACTGGCCAGAACAGGAGTGACAGGACTCTCCAGAGGAGCCCACGATGTGCGTTACCTCGATTAACGCAGATCACATTACATACGTTTGCTAGAGGAATGAAATTTTTGTATAGAAAAGTTCATTTCCCTGACAAACAGCAAAAGGCAGAAATGCTTTTCGCTGTATAAATTGACCGACCTGCCGCCGGTCAAGACATTCTATATATTATGGAGGAAAATAAAATGGCAGCAAGACTTTTTTATCAGGAAGATTGTAATCTCTCTTTACTGGAAGGCAAAAAAATCGCAATTATCGGCTACGGAAGCCAGGGACATGCTCATGCACTGAACCTGAAAGATTCCGGCTGTGATGTTATTATTGGACTTTATGAAGGCAGCAAATCCTGGGCAAAAGCAGAGGCACAGGGATTCAAAGTATACACCGCTGCTGAGGCTGCAAAACAGGCTGATATCATCATGATCCTGATCAACGATGAGAAACAGGCTGCAATGTACAAAAAAGATATCGAGCCAAACCTGGAAGAGGGCAACATGCTGATGTTCGCTCATGGTTTCGCTATCCACTTCGGACAGATCGTACCTCCGAAGAACGTAGATGTAGCTATGATCGCTCCGAAAGCACCTGGCCACACAGTAAGAAGCGAGTATCAGGCTGGCAAAGGAACTCCTTGCCTGGTTGCTGTTGAGCAGGATTACACCGGAAAAGCTCTGGACAGAGCACTGGCTTACGGCCTTGGAATCGGCGGAGCAAGAGCTGGTCTTCTGGAGACAACCTTCAGAACTGAGACCGAAACAGACCTGTTCGGTGAGCAGGCAGTTCTCTGCGGCGGTGTATGCGCCTGATGCAGGCTGGATTTGAGACTCTGTGCGAGGCTGGATACGACCCAAGAAACGCATACTTCGAGTGCATCCATGAGATGAAACTGATCGTAGACTGATCTATCAGTCGGGATTCTCCGGAATGAGATACTCCATCTCCAACACAGCCGAGTACGGCGATTACATCACCGGACCGAAGATCATCACAGAAGAAACCAAGAAGACCATGAAGAAGATCCTTTCCGATATCCAGGATGGTACTTTCGCAAAAGACTTCCTTCTGGATATGTCCCCAGCAGGCGGACAGGCTCACTTCCGTGCAATGAGAAGAAAAGCTGCAGAGCATCCGTCAGAGAAAGTCGGAGAAGAAGTCAGAAAACTGTACAGCTGGAGCAACGAGGACAAACTGATCAATAACTAATCGGTTTGCTGTCAAATGATCCATATCGGGAGGCTGCCTTTGCGGGCAGTCTCCTTTTTTTGTTCTATCGTTTTATCATAGAAAAAACACTTCCGCGCCATGCATATCCCCCAATATGATAGGGCGCGGAAGTGTTATCTTTTCTGTATTCGTTTTTTTATGCCTCCTGACGACAGGCAGGAAAAGCACGGTAGTATTTGATATAAGAACTTAAAATATCAAAAAATTCGGAATTGGTCGGTTTTGTCAGAACCGGATGCACAGAAAGCGAAAAGAGCAGATCACGGTTTCCGCGGGTCCAGCAGACGGAAATAGCGGTGCGGATGTCTCGTTCGACGCAGGAGGACGATACCTGAAACGTTTGCGCGATCTTTGGGTACAGCGTTTTGCTGACCCGAAGGAGATAATCTTCGTCTTCCATGCATAAAGCGATACCATAGGCGAGATAGCGAAATCCGCGGTATTTTGCACCAATTCCTAAAGAGTGTAGTAGAAAGTAAATTTCAGTTTCCATTACGATGTCTCCTTTTATTCAGTTTTTACATAGTCTTTGCAGACGGGCATGCCAGAGGTGAAAGTTTGTATGGCATACGATTTTCCCCTTTCACTTATGATACGTGGAAAACGTCGAAAAATTACATATTCAGAAAGAAAAAGTGACAATATAGTAAAATAAAAGAGAATATGACACGAAATAAAGAAATGAATGTAATGAAACGGGAGAGGGAAAAATAACATTGATTTTTCAGAAGTTCGCTGGTATAATGAAAACATGATTACGGGGTATGGCGTAGCTTGGTAGCGCGCACGGCTGGGGGCCGTGAGGTCGCAGGTTCAAATCCTGTTGCCCCGATCGGTAAGAGTGTCGTTTTACGGCACTTTTTTTCTTACAGACAAAGACGTGTGCGGAAGAAAAATGAATTGCGCAGAAAAAACAGGGAGGAAGTTATGGGGAAAGTAACGATACAGAGTATGGCAAAGGAGCTGGGATTGTCCCGGAATACGGTTGCATGGCATTAAAGATGATCCGAAGGTAGCTCCGGTGACGCGGGAGAGAGTTCTTCGGATGGCGAAAAGAAATGGCTATCTGGGCGAAAATGTATATGTGGAAGAAGTTCGGGCACCGCAGGAGAAGCATTACAATATTATGGTTCTGCGTACGCGGGATGCCGCTGTTTATTGGGACCGTGTCGTGAGCGGCATCTCCGAGGAGGCGAGCCTCAATAACTGTCAGACGCGCGTTGCGGTCGTGACGGAGCGGGAGGAGGAGAACGGCATTCTGCCGCTCGGCCTGAATGAAAATATCGATGCGATCTTCTGCATTAAAATGCTGCCGCTGGAATATATGCAGAAACTGGTAAATCTGGGATACCGCATTTTTCAGCTCGACCATTACTGCGGTATCGAACAGCGGCCGATGGGCGATATCGTGCGTGTGGACGGTGTGCAGCCGGTGAGTGTTCTGACGTCCCATCTGATCGGACAGGGCATGACGCGTATCGGCTTTCTGAGCGAACACAGCAGTACGTATGAATCGATGCATGACCGGTATATCGGTTTCCTTGCGGCGATGGAGCAGGCGGGCATTCCGATCGAGGCAGATCTTGTTCGTCCGGATATGGAGAGCGATCATTTTTATTACCCGGAAAATTTTGACAAGATTGTGGCGAGCTACGATACACTGCCGGAAGCGATTGTCTGCGGCAACGATATGATCGCCAAAAGACTGACAGAATCCTTCCGGAAAATCGGCGTGCGCGTGCCGGAGGATGTGGCACTGACCGGATTTGATGATGATGAGGACCGGATGCTGTATCCGTTCTTCTCAACCGTTCATGTCGATACGAAGTGGCTTGGCCGCCGTATGGTGCATGAATTTTTATGGCGGGAGGAGCACCCGGAAGCGCCGAAAGAGCGGATTCTCGTTTCGGGGGAGGTTGTGGTGCGCCGTTCCTCGTGCAAGCGCCAGGGATAGAAAGAAATAGAAAAAACAGGAAAAAGTGAACAAAGAAAGAAAGCCAGGGACGCCCCGGCGGACGAGAAGAAAAACCGTCTGCCGGGGCGTTTCCGGCTCCCTTTTTGCGATGATTCAAATTCGTGCATAAATGCCATGTAGAAAAACACTAATTAATAATGCAAAATAGTGCATTTAAGGAAAGCTAAACTGAACGAAAATGACAAAAACGCAAGAATAAAAACCTCGTTAATATCACACATTAAAAAATAATGGTGCAAAATAATGCATTATATCGCCGGAAGGAAGGGAGAGAGCGAAATGCAGAAATGGATGGAGGACCGCTGCAACCTGGATATCGATATCATCGCACTGCCGGGCTGGTCGGATGCAACATCCAAAATTTCCCTTCTGATAGGCGATGAGACACAGCGACCGGACATCATCTGGTGGTGGAACATGGAAGCTGACTATACGAAATGGGTAGACGCAGGCCTTCTGGTGGATGTTTCTCCGTATATGAAGAAATACACCAACATGGTTGACTACTACAACAGCGTAGATCCTGGCGTTATGTTCTATGCATCCGGAGACAACGGAATTTACCGTATCCCGGGCGACGTTGCAGAGCCGGCATGTGAGACTCTGTGGATCCGGAAAGACTGGCTGGACAACTTAGGACTGGCTGTTCCGACTACACTGGATGAGCTGGATGAGCTCAAGGAAATCCACGGAAAGCAGGTAGAGGATTACCAGAAATACCTGGAAGAGTACAACAAATAAAACAACGAAATCATGCGTTAGAGTACCCGCCGGAGCCTCCTTTCCGGCGGGTGTATTTTTACGGAATCCTGCGTTTTGCGCTTGACAGAGATGGAGAAAAATGGTAACATAAGAGCCAAGTTAGGAAAAAGGCAAAGAAGAGGAATACTACATGGAGCTTCCGAATCCAGAAAGCTGTTGGGTGATGCGAAACAGCAGACGAATTCCGTGGAACTGACCTCAGAGCCGCTGCTCCCAAATTTAGAATAAAAAGAGTAGGTGCAGACGGAAACCCACCGTTAGAAGGGCAGGATATGCAGATGTTTCATCCGTATCCGCAGAGTGTACAGAGAAAATCTCTGTAAAACAGGAGTGGTACCGCGTAAGATAGCAAGTCTTTCGTCTCTTGTGTCAGAAGCCGACACAGAAGATGAGAGATTTTTTTATGCTTTCATCCCGAATTTATGTCGGCAGAATAAATTATATTTCACTTTCTGGGAGGAAAAAATCATGATGAATGCAAAGAAGTATCAGAAACAGTATTATATGCCGCCGGTTCCGTGCATGGACTGGGCAGAAAAAGACAGCATTGACAAAGCACCGGTATGGTGCAGCGTTGACCTTCGTGACGGAAACCAGGCACTTGTAATTCCGATGAGCCTGGAGCAGAAGGTAGAATTCTTCAAACTCCTCGTTGAGGTTGGTTTCAAAGAGATCGAGGTCGGCTTCCCGGCAGCATCTGAGACCGAGTACGAATTCCTTCGCACCCTGATCGAGCAGGATCTGATCCCGGATGACGTAACCGTTCAGGTTCTGACCCAGGCGAGAGAGCATATCATCCGCAAGACCTTCGAGGCATTAAAGGGCTGCAAGAATGCCATCGTTCACGTTTACAATTCCACTTCCTATGCACAGCGTCAGCAGGTCTTCAAAAAATCGAAAGAAGACATCCTGAAAATCGCCGTTGAGGGAGCGAAGCTCTTAAAAGAGCTGACAGAAGAGGCCGGCGAGAAATACCGCTTCGAGTACAGCCCGGAGAGCTTTACCGGAACCGAGCCGGAATATGCGCTTGAGGTGTGCAACGCCGTTCTCGACGTATGGCAGCCGACTGCAGACCGCAAAGCCATCATCAACCTGCCGAGCACCGTGGAGCTTTCCATGCCGCACGTTTATGCAAGCCAGGTGGAATACATGAGCAAAAACCTGAAATACCGCGATAATGTCGTTCTTTCCCTTCATCCGCACAATGACCGCGGCTGCGGCGTTTCCGATGCAGAGATGGGTATCCTTGCCGGAGCAGACCGTATCGAGGGAACGCTGTTCGGAAACGGCGAGAGAACCGGAAACGTGGATATTATCACGGTCGGCATGAACATGTACATGCAGGGCGTCGATCCGGAGCTTGACTTCTCCGATATGCCGAAACTCTGCCATGCATTTGAATCCTTCACCGGTATGAGCATCAACCCGAGAAGCCCGTATTGCGGATCTCTCGTATTTGCAGCCTTCTCCGGTTCCCATCAGGATGCGATCGCAAAAGGCATGCACTGGATCGAGGAGAAAGCACCGGATACCTGGACCGTTCCGTATCTGCCGATCGATCGACCGATATCGGAAGAAACTACGATGCAGACGTCATCCGCATCAACAGGCCAGTCTGGAAAGGGCGGTGTCGGCTATATTCTGGAGACGAAATACGGCCTGAATCTGCCGGCGAAGATGCGCGAGGCTATGAGCTATACCGCAAAATCCGTTTCCGATCATCTGCATAAAGAGCTGCGTCCGGATGAGATCTTTGAACTCTTTAAAGATACCTTCGAGAACGTAACGACACCGTACAACATCAACGGCGTTCACTTTAAACAGCTCGATGAGGGCAGAATTGAAGCACAGGTTACCTCCAATTACGAGGGCGGTGAGTATGCAACTGTATATGCAGAAGGAAACGGCCGTCTGAATGCTGTCAGCAACGCGCTGAAACAGCAGTACAATCTGCAGTATGATCTGGTCAGCTATACGGAGCACGCGCTGGAGCAGAGCTCAAGTGCACAGGCAATTGCTACGTCGGCATCAAAAAGCCGGACGGAATCCTTTCCTGGGGCGCAGGCGTAGATCCGGATATCATCCGCGCTTCCATCGACGCGCTGGTAACTGCAATCAACAACCGATAAGAAAAGAGAGAGCATATGCTGTTTAAAAACAAAATTGAATACACCAAAGGAATGTTTGTGGAGATTTACGGCACCGAGATAAAAAAAGTACGTCTGGTACTGCGGATCATTACAGGGATTGCTGTTGTGGCTGCGATCGCTTTTATGATCTACGGTGCAGCAGCGCGGGGATTTATCATGCCGGGAGACTTCTTCAATCTTGGAATCTCCATTCTGATGGCACTTCTGTGTACGTTTCTGCCGAATCTGATGGCACGTTCACAGATGAAAAAATGCAAAAAGAGAGGACTCCTTGGAGAACGTACCCTTCGTTTTACTGAGCAGGTGCTCACAATGACATACGAAAAAGAGGGCAGAAGCACTGATATTCCGCTCGAAGAGCTGACAAAGGTGACGGAGTTTGACAACTTTATCCGCATCACCATCGGAGGCAGAAGCACCTTTCTCGATAAGAAACGCTTTGAAATCGGAGACGCGGCAGCTTTGTGACCTGGGCGGAAGATAAAATCGCAGAGAATGCGGAAAAAGAGGAAGAGGCACTCGCACTCGAGGAGACAGAAAGGGAAGCTCCGGCGTTAGAAGACGGCGAAGCAAAAACGGAGGAGTCCGACGAAAATTAAATCATACATTCTGACAAAAAATATTTTGGCAGAATGGTGGAAAATGGCTGTGCATTTTTGTGCACAGTCATTTTTTGTATATTTTTGTTGTTTTTTCATACTTCATCCATTATAATAAGAGGAAGCGTACAGGTAAAACTAATCTGAAACGTATCCGGCCGGGAGTTAGAGAGCTCTGCCGGGAGTCAAAGTGAAGGAGAGAAAGAGCATGGAAGTATTATACAAAAGTACCAGAGGCAATGGAGAAACCGTAACTGCATCCCAGGCAATCTTAAAGGGTCTGTCCGACGACGGCGGATTATTTGTACCGACCTCCATTCCAGCACTGGATGTTCCCATGGAAAAACTGACGGCTATGAGCTATCAGGAAGTGGCATACGAGGTAATGAGCCGTTTTCTTACCGACTTTACAGAAGATGAACTGAAAAACTGTATTGCAAACGCATACGATGCAAAATTTGACACAGAGGAAATTGCACCGCTGACAAAAGCAGACGGTGTTTACTATCTGGAGCTGTTCCACGGCGCAACGATCGCGTTCAAGGACATGGCACTTTCCATTCTGCCGCATCTGATGACGACCGCCGCAAAGAAAAACGGCGTGAAAAATGAGATCGTCATCTTAACTGCTACATCTGGAGATACCGGAAAAGCAGCAATGGCAGGCTTTGCAGATGTGCCGGGCACCAGAATTATTGTATTTTACCCGAAGAACGGCGTAAGCCCGATTCAGGAAAAACAGATGGTAACACAGAAGGGCAAAAATACCCACGTTGTTGCCATCCACGGAAACTTCGACGACGCACAGACCGGCGTGAAGAAAATGTTTAACGACAAAGAGCTTGGAAAAGAGCTGGCAGATAAAGGTTTCCAGTTCAGCTCTGCAAACTCGATCAACATCGGAAGACTCGTTCCGCAGGTCGTCTACTACGTATATGCTTACGCAAACCTGGTGAAAAACGGAGAGATTGCAGACGGAGAAAAGATCAATGTAACCGTTCCGACCGGAAACTTCGGAAATATTCTCGCTGCATTCTATGCAAAACAGATGGGACTGCCGATCGCAAAACTGATCTGCGCTTCCAATGAGAACAAAGTTCTGTTTGACTTCTTCCGCACCGGCGTTTACGACAGAAACAGAGACTTTATTCTGACAACATCACCGTCCATGGATATCCTGATCTCGAGCAATCTGGAGCGTCTGATCTACCGCATCGCCGGAAACAGCGAAGCAGCAGACCGCGAGCTGATGCAGGATCTTGCAAAGGACGGAAAATATGAGATCACCGATGCGATGAAAAAAGAGCTGGCAGACTTCTACGGCAATTATGCATCCGAACAGGAGACAGCAGACGCGATTGCAAAACTGTACAGCGATACCGGATATGTGATTGATACCCATACCGCGGTTGCAGCGGCTGTATACGGAAAATACCGCGAGGAAACCTATGACGAAACCAAGACCGTCATCGCATCTACCGCAAGCCCGTATAAATTTACAAGCAGCGTTCTTGCAGCGATTGCACCGGAGTATGACACCCTTCCAGTACTGGAGCAGGTAGACAAGCTGTCTGCACTTGCCAATACCGAGATTCCGCGTGCGATCGAAGAAATCCGTACTGCACCGGTGCTTCATACGACAGAGTGTGATGTAGATCAGATGCCGGAGACTGTTCGGGCGTTTTTGAAATAAGATAAAGCAGGAGCAGAATTTTAAAACAGGCAGAGCACACAGCAGGCTTTGCCTGTTTTTGCAGGGAGAGAAGAATAAATAATGAAAAATAAAGTAATCAGGGGAGTACTGGCGGCAGCCTGCGTGACAACCGCTGTCAGTGCTGCGAACGTATTTGGAGCAGGCACAGAGCAGAGTCTGGTAAATGAGGCTTCTGCTGTTACACAGGAAGAAACAGAAGAAACATCGGAGGCGGAAACCACAGACGAAAATACGCCGGAGATGACAGAAACGGAGACGCCGGATTCGACAGCGGAAAATGCCGCCTCGGATCTTCCGGCGGCAGAAGTACAGAGCGGAAATCCCGAAGAGACGGCGGTATCCGTGCAGGCTGGAAGCTATTACCCATGGGTGAATGAGAACGGGATCTGGTATTTTAAGGATCCGGATGGTACCATTGTCAAAGGAGCCTGGAGAGAGTACGACAAGAACCGTTACTACCTGAATAATGACGGAAAAATGGCGGTCGGCTGGAAAAAACTTGATGGAGCCTGGTATTATTTCCAAAGCTGGGGCGGTGTTTACCGGGATGCCTTTTACACCGTGAAAAATGTACCGTATTATTCTGATGCGGACGGAAAAATGGCGACCGGCTGGAAACTGATCGATGATGTGTATTATTATTTTGATGATCAGGGCGCGATGTACCGGAATCGTTTTTTTGAGTATGACAAGAATACGTATTATGTTGATGCGGATGGAAAAATGGCATCCGGGTTCGAACAGATTGACGGGATCTGGTATTACTTCCGAAGCTGGGGCGGCATGGCACAAAACACCTTTCTGACGCATAAAAATAATATTTATCATGTTGATACGGATGGAAAGATGACGACCGGCTGGCTGCTGCAGGATGGAACCTGGTATTATTTCCGAAGCTGGGGCGGCATGTACCGCAGCACCTTTTTCAAAGCACCGACAGGAAGTGCACTTTACTATGCCGATGAGAACGGAAAGATGGCTGTCGGAAAAAAACAGATCGACGGTGACTGGTACTATTTCAAGGACTGGGGCGGCATGTATCAGAATGCATTCATCAAAAACGGAACGAGTGTCTGCCATGCGGCTGCAGATGGAAAACTGACCGTCGGCTGGCTGCAGCAGGGCAGTACATATTACTATTTTGATGAAACCGGAGAGCAGTATTTTGACCGCTTTTTTGAATATGACAACAATACATATCGTGTGAATGCAGATGGAAAGATGGTAACCGGCTGGCAGAAAATCAATGGTACGTATTATTATTTCCGGGGCTGGGGCGGCATGTACCGTAGTACCTTTTTCCAGCTTGGCGGTGAAACGTATTATGCCGATGCGGATGGAAAGATGGTGACGGGCTGGCTTTCGAAAGAGAACCAGTGGTATTACTTCCGGGAAAATGGTGCGATGTACCGCAATACCTTCTTTACGCATTTAAACAACAGTTACTATGCCGATGCCAACGGCGTGATGGTGACGGGAGAGCGGACTATTAACGGCGCTTCCTATTACTTTAAAGACTGGGGAGGCATGGCAAAGAACCAGTGGCTCAATGCACAGAAACGGATGGTAAGCGGTGATCCGCAGACGGGCTGGTATTACTTTGGAAGCGACGGAAAGATGGTAAAATCGTATTACGCTCTGCTGAAAAAGAACAGCAGCAACTGGTACTACAGCTTTGACGAAAACGGAGTGTGCATTCTCGGCTCGAGCCAGTATGTGCGTGCAAAGGACAGCGTAAGCGGAAAATATTATACGATGGAGCATCAGTATTACACGGATCCGTCTGTGAGTGACCGTGATTTCTTTGCGGCTATCTGCAGTGCGGAGGCGGGTGTCCAGAGAAAAACCGGTATGACGGCAGTTGCGATGGTCATCCGGAACCGGATGGCGGCACAGAATATTTCGCTCCGCACCGCGATTTATAAACAGCAGCAGTTTGAACCGGCGCGGAACGGAAGTCTGACAAACTATCTGACGGGAATTGCGGAGCAGAGCAGTTCGATTATCAATCAGCTGAAAAATAATGGAGCCTACGGTGCAGTGGATGAATCCCAGTCGATCATGGATGCATATCTGAAGAACGGCACAAAGCGTGTGATCCCGGGCTTTGGCGATACGAGAGATGATTTTGATTATCTATATTTCATGACTCCGAAAGCATTTAAAAATCTGAATATGGATAAAGAAAAATGTGTGACATATACATACACCTATAAATGGACAACTTCCAGCGGAACAGCGCGGGAAGATTCCCATATTTTCTTTGTGAACTGGGTGAAAAAACAGAGCTGATCGGACGTCATATCGAAAGAAGGGGCGAACAAAAGATGACATTACAGGAAACAATCGAACAGATCCATCCGCTTTCGAAAGAGGCGATGGATCGTGCCAAGGCTCACTGGGACGGCATTGCAAAGCCGCTCCACAGCCTCGGAAAGCTGGAGGACGTGCTCATCCAGATTGCCGGAATCACCGGAAAAGAGGAGATTTCGATTGAAAAAAGAGCACTTCTGACGTTCTGTGCGGACAATGGCGTTGTGGAAGAAAACGTGACGCAGAGCGGTCAGGAAGTGACAGCGACAGTTGCGGAAAATTTTCTGCAGGAGAAGGCGACAGCAGCCATTCTCTGCCGCGGCGCGCATGCGGATCTGTTTCCGATTGATATCGGAATGGCGCGCGATACGAAGGTTCCGCGGTATAAAGTTGCGTATGGAACAAAAAATATGGCAAAAGGTCCGGCGATGACAAGGGAAGAGGCCGTTCGTGCGCTTGAAACAGGAATCGCCGTGGCGGAAGAAAAAATTGCGGCGGGCTATCAGCTGATGGCAACCGGTGAGATGGGCATTGGAAATACGACGACGAGCAGTGCAATGGCAGCCGTTTTCCTGAATCAGCCGGTTCCGGAACTGACGGGACGGGGCGCCGGGCTTTCGAGTGAAGGCCTTGCGCGGAAAATTGCAGCGATTGAAAAAGCAATTGCCATCAATCAGCCGGATCCGTCCGATCCCATCGATGTGCTGGCAAAGGTCGGCGGTTTTGACATTGCCGGCATGGCGGGTGTCTTTCTTGCAGGGGCTGCACATGGCGTTCCGGTTGTGATGGACGGCTTTATTTCCTGTGTGGCAGCGCTTCTTGCTGCACGGATTGCACCGTTTGCAAAGGACTATATGATTGCTTCGCACGTATCGAAGGAGCCGGCGGCGCATCTGCTGCTTGCAGAGCTTGGAAAAGAAGCCTTCCTGCACTGCGATATGTGTCTGGGCGAGGGAACGGGCGCCATCATGCTTTTCCCGATTCTGGATCAGGCAAATGCCGTATACCGCGGCATGGCGACATTTGACGAGGCACAGATCGAAACGTATGTGCCGCTGACTTAAAAAAGGCAGGTGAAACGATGATACATCTGGTTACAGGCGGCAGCGGCAGCGGAAAATCGGCGTATGCGGAGCAGTGTATTCTGGATTTTGGCGGAACACGGAGGTTTATATCGCAACGATGCAGCCATTCGGTGCGGAAGGGCAGGCGCGTATTGCACGCCACCGGAAGATGCGCGCGGCAAAGAAGTTTTCGACGATTGAGTGTTATACGAATTTAAAAGAAGTGGAGCTGGAACCGGGAAGCGATGTGCTGCTCGAATGTATGTCGAATCTCACGGCAAATGAAATATTTGATCCATCCGGGGCGGGAAAAGCGCGGGCGGAGGAGGAAATTCTTGCGGGCGTTTCCCGTCTGGCCCATCAGGCGCGGAATCTGGTTCTGGTGACGAATGAAATTTTTTCGGACGGATACCGATATGAGGAGGAGACGATGGAATACCAGCGGATCCTGGGAAACATTAATGTACGTCTGGCAGAGATGGCGGACTGTGTGACCGAGGTTGTGTATGGGATTCCCGTCAGAATAAAAAAAGAATAAGATGAAAACGATATGGAATAATTTTAAAGTGGCGTTTGCCATGTACTCGAAAATCCCGATGCCGCCGGCAGACTGGGAAAAAGAGAACATGAAATATGCGTTGTGTTTCTTTCCGTGGGTCGGACTGGCTGTCGGTGCAGTTTCGGCGGTGCTTTTCTGGCTGCTGCAGCAGATTGGCGCGGGAAGCATGCTGCGGGCTGCAGTGCTGACGGCAGTTCCGGTTCTGGTGACGGGCGGCATTCACCTCGACGGCTATCTGGATACGATGGATGCGTTAAGTTCCTGGAGAGAAAAACAGCGCGACTGGAAATCTTAAAAGACCCGCACGCCGGAGCATTTGCGATTATTATGGGATGTCTGTATTTTGTACTGTACGCGGGCGCAGCCGGAGAACTTGTCTGGAAGATTTTTCCGGCGTATGCATTTGGCTTCGCAGTTTCGAGATCGTTCAGCGGTCTTTCGATCGCGTTCCAAATGCCAATCCGAAAGGAACAGCGGCAGCGTTTGGCATGAGCGCAGAGAAAAAAAGAACGGCGGCGGTGCTTGTTGTGACGATTTTTGCCGTGACGGCGCTCTCAGCTTCGTTCTGCGTCTGGGCGGCACTGGATGTACTGGTTGTATCGGCACTGGTATTCTGTTATTATAAATGGAAAAGCAGTAAGTATTTTGGAGGAATTACAGGAGATCTCGCAGGCTATTTCCTTTCGCTCTGTGAGCTGGCACAGCTCCTGTCTCTTGTGGTACTTTCTCTTGGAATGGAGAACTGGAAATGAAATTAGTAATTGGAGGGGCTTTTCAGGGAAAGCTTGACTTTGCAAAGAAGATGACCGGAAAAGAAACAGGATGGGCCGATGGGGCAGCAGTTTCGAAAGAGGAGCTGTCGGCATGTTCCGGCGTATATGATTTTCAGGAACTGGTCCGCAGATGGCTCCTTCTGGAAGAGGAGACCGGGACTGCACCGGAAGCAGAACTGGAAGAACTGCTGCAGAAAAATCCGGAAATCTGCATTGTTACGAATGAACTCGGTTACGGAGTGGTTCCGATCGAACCCTTCGACCGGAAATGGCGGGAAAAGACGGGGCGCATCTGTACGGAGCTGGCAGCAAAGGCTGATTCGGTAACCCGTGTGGTGTGCGGAATCGGAATCCTGCTGAAAGGTGAGGAAAAACATGATTAAAATTGCAATGATCCGCCATGGAAAAACCTATGGCAATACATTAGGACGGTATATCGGCGTGACGGATGAACCACTGTGTGAGGAAGGGAAAAAAGAGCTGGAACAGCGGACGATGGATACCGTTGAGCTTCTGTTCGTCAGCCGCTGAAACGGTGTCTGGAAACGGCAGACATTCTGTATCCGTATGCCAAACAGGTCAAAATCCCGGAATTTGCAGAGTGCAATTTTGGTGAGTTTGAGAACAAAAATTATCAGGAATTAAAAGATAATCCGAAATACCAGGAGTGGATTGATTCCATGGCGACGCTTGCCTTTCCGGGCGGTGAGAGCCGCAGCAGTTCAAGGACCGCTGCATCGCCGGCTTTGACAAGATGGTGGATACGTGTATCCGCCGCCATTACCGTAACGTGGCGATGGTGGTGCACGGAGGCACGATCATGAGTATCCTTGAGCAGTACGGCGTGCCACAGAAGAGTTACTATGACTGGCGAGTAGAAAACGGCTGTGGATATCATCTGTATCTCTCGGAGCAGAACTGGAAAATGGGCCGCAGAGAAGCTGTGGTGGAATCGGAGATAAGGCGGTAAACAAAAATGGTGACAGCAGAATGCCATGCCCATATTTTTATGGACGGTGTGGATTACAAAAAGGCGGCGGCAGCGCATGAAAACGGCCCGCGGGAGGATCTGATCCGGGAACATCTGGCGGCGTATCAGAAGGCAGGGATTTCCTATGTGCGTGACGGCGGAGATCCGTACGGGGCGGGTGTTCTTGCACGGAGCCTTGCGCCGGAGTACGGGATCACATACCGCACACCGGTTTTTGCGATTCACAGGGCGGGCCGTTATGGAAAAATTGTCGGACGCGCATTTTCAGACGGGAAAGAGTATTGCGCGCTTGTGCGTGAAGTACGCCGTGCGGGCGGAGATTTTATCAAGATCATGACGACGGGAATCCTGGATTTCGCGACAAAGGGGCATGTGACCAGTGAGCCGCTTTCCAGGGAAGAGGTTTTTGCAATGACAGCTGCGGCGCATGATGCGGGGCTTTCTGTGATGGCGCATGTGAACGGCGCACAGGCTGTGATGGATGCGGCAGAGGCAGGCGTGGACTCGGTTGAGCACGGGAACTTTCAGAATGAAGAGAGCATCTGCTGTATGGCAGAGCATGCAACAATCTGGGTGCCGACAATTGTGACGGTTTCGAATCTTCTGGAGAACGGCAGATATCCGGCTGAAACGCTGGCGTGGATTTTTGAGACGCAGAAAAAAGGTCTGCAGCTCGCATTTGAAAAGGACGTTGTGCTTGCGGCGGGAAGTGATGCCGGCGCATACGGCGTACTTCACGGAAAAGGAATCCGGGAAGAAGAGAGTGTAATGCGAAAAATCCTTGGGGCAGAAAATGGGCAGGAGCTGGAAAAGCGGCTTGCGTTTGGAGAAAAAAAAGATCCGGGAAAAGTTCTGAAAATTTTCTGCGTTTCAGGCTTTAGAAAAAATTTAGAATTAAACGGGCAGACAATGCTTGCGCTTTCGCCCGGACTATGGTAAGTTTAAATCACTTTTACAAGAACTTTAGAGAAAATGAAACAGGGATATTCTGAGACAGAGGGTAAATGCTATCCTCTGTTTTTTGCGTGCAAAAATGACAGTCTGGATGTCCGCATCGACGGAAGGGAGCAAATGAAAGCAAAAGGAAAACTGGGGCTGCAGGGCTTTCTTTCCTTCCTTTTTCTGGCGGCGGGATGGTATCTGATGCAGTATTTCTGCGCCTATGTCGTACTGTCCGGGTCCATGGAACCGGAGATCCCGAGGGATCTGTTGTGGTTGTGGATGGACGGAAGAAGGAATGGAATCCGGGGGATGTGATTACCTACCGGAGAGGAAATATGGTGGTGACACACCGGATCGTGGAAAAGAGCGAGGAAGGATACTGTACTAAGGGGGATGCCAACGCGGAGGAAGATGCAGGCATCGTTTTGGAAAAACAGGTGATCGGGAATGTGATCGTAGCTCTTCCCTGGCTTGGCTTTGGTATTATCTGGCTCCGGCAGAGAGGAACACTCTTTTTTCTGGCCGTGGGAGCGGTGATGCTTTTTACAATCCGGCAGCTTTGGCACGGTAGAAAAATCATGCAGGAAAACAAGTTATAAAAAGAATTAGCAAAATTATTTAGGAAAACAGGAGGAATTGATCTATGAAAAAACAGCGGAAAATCGTATTCTGGGCAGCATCACTGCTTCTGACAGGAGCCCTGGCAGCGGGCGGAACACTGGCGTATCTGACGGATAAGGATTCTGTGACGAACCAGTTTGTTGTGGGAAAAGTAGATATCGAAGGAAATGAACCATCGTACGCACCAGATCCGGACGGAAAGACCAATCATATCGTGCCGACCCAGGTGATTCCGAAGGACCCGCGTATCAAAAATAAAGGTAAAAATGATTCTTACGTTTATATGGATGTTTCCATACCAATCGCAAAAGTGATCGTTGCAGATACATCCGGAAACCGTTTAAACGGCGGGGCAGCCGTCGATACGGAACTGTTTTCGATGAATCAGCTTTCGAAAAAATGGGTGCTGATGTACAAGAAAAAACAGAACAATTCGATGGTATATACATATCTCTACAATGAAGTGCTCGCAGCTGGCAAAGCGACGGATCCTTTATTTACGAGCGTGACAGCAGCTAATATCGTGGAAGGGCAGCTGGATGAAAAAGAGGTCGATATTCCGATCAATTATTATGCAATCCAGGCGCTGAATACCGGTGAGGGAAGTACGGCTGCCGAGCGGGCAGCAAAGGCCTGGGAGAAGTATGTAAATCAGAATAATGGGCAGAAGGGGCAGGTAACGGCACCGCAGTCGGAGCCGGAACAGACAGAAGCACCTGGAATTTAAGCAGTTTTCTGGGGGACAAAAGATGAAGAAAAAGACGAAACGGCTGTTTTTCCTTGCGGGTGCGGCCGGGTGTACGATGGCGGCAGCCATTTGGCTGCTGCGGGAACTTCGGCGTATTTTACAGATCACGAGAGTGTCTGGAATCGTATGGTGTTCGGACATAATACAAGTACTATCGATGAAGAATTTCCGACACCGACGCCCGTACCGCCAGGGAAAAGTGTGGTAAAGAGAGTAAAAATCAGAAATGAAGGTTCCGTTGCCTGCTATATTCGAGCGGCACTTATATTCAGTGAACCAATTGAAGCGATTGAGGGACTTGATACGGAAAACTGGGTAAAAGGAGAAGATGACTACTATTATTACAAAAAACCGGTTTCAGAAGGCGAAAGCACGACGGAATTGTTTACCGGAATCCGCGTTGCAAAAGAAATGGAACAGAAAGAACTTGAGGTTTCGGTCTATGAGGAATCGGTGCAGATCCAGAAGGGGAATATGGTATTTCACGGCTATCGGGAGGCATGGGATGCTTATGAGAGAGGTGGTCAGACATGAAAGGAAAACGCGTCAGGATCGGATGTGCGGCGGCAAGTCTTCTGATGGGAATCAGCGGAACGTATGCATATTACCGGAGCAGTGTTGAGACCATTAACAAAATAGCTGTCGGAGATGTAAATATTGGAATCTGGGAATATGAGGAAGACGGGGATGGAGAAAAGAAGTATGAGGGACCGGAAAACGGCATTGTACTGCTTCCCAGGTGATTTCAAAAATTCCGCGGATCACCAATTATGCTGAACCATGCTATGTCCGGGTAAAGCCTGTGTTTGATGAGGAAGAAACGCAGGATTACCGTCTGGGGGAAGAGGACCTTGGGGGAATCGAGGACGTCTGGCTGAAAGCAGGAGAGTATTATTATTATCCAAAGTGCTGGGAAAGCAGGAATCTGTCGATTTTTTCCGTACAATCACCATTCCATCTGCGTGGACCAGTGAGGCGGAGGGACAGGTGCTGTCCGTTGAAATCCAGGCGGAGGCCGTACAGGCAGCGAATGTGATGCCGGATTTTACGGCAGAAGCTCCGTGGGGAGAAGAACTGGAAATTGAACAGTGTGTCCACGAGGCGGATAATACCGTTTCGGAGGTTTCGCAGCAGAGCTTCCTCACCGTTTCGTACGAAGGAGCAGCGCGGAATCTGATCTTGGCACCCGACAATTTCTTTCGGAACTTTCCAGTGCTGATGCCGGGAGATGAATGGGAAGATACGTTCACACTGGTGAACACGACAGCAAGCCGTGCAGAATTTTTTCTGCGGACGGAACTTCCGGAAGAACTCAGTGAAACAGAAAAAGAACTGCTTTCCAAGGTGAAACTGGAAATACGAGAGGGAGACAGCGTGATTTATGAAGGTGATTTAGAGAGTGAGGGACTATGGGCAGCAAAAAGTCTTGGAATATGCAGTCCAGATGAACGGAAAGAAATCTGTTTTTCAATCCGTGTGCCGTCAGAACTTGGAAATGAATGGGCACTTCGGAAAAGCGGGGTAAAATGGATTTTTTCTGTCGAAGGAGAAGATCTGCCGCAGGAAGAAGGCCCCTCTATCTGGCACAGCGCGCCAAAAACAGGTCTGCGCGATCCGTCAGCAGCGGTCCCCATTGGAATTGCCGTGACAGGAGCCTTCCTGTTTCTTGCCGCGGGCCGGTCTGAAAGGAGGAAAGAATGAAAAGAGCAAAGAAAAGCTTCTGGTTTCTCGCAGGAATTCTGCTGTTGTTGGGATTTTGTTTTCGGGAAGATGTTCTGGCTTCGAGTCTTACGAGTCTTCCTTCTCTTTCGAAAGCCGGAATCGGAGAAGTTGTATCATCGGACTCTGTTATTGACGGCCGATATGATTTTACCCCGCTGATCGGAAGTGAGACAAAAATCCGTTTTGGAAGTACAGATGGAAGTACCTGGGACAATCTGTTCTGCAAAAACGGAGAGAGCCATTCGAAATGCTGTTCCACATGGTGGCCGGCGGCCGATGTGAAGGGATGGAGTAATCTCCGTTCCTTCACGCCGCTGGAGTCGAAAAAAGGAAAAATGTATGCGGAATATACGAATGTTGGAGAGTGCCACGGGGAAAATATAACGATGCGGATCTGGCTGGAAGACTGGCAGAACACGGTTGTACCATCAGGGTATGAGGACGTGGATGCGGTAGTCGTGGCGATTGACCACAATAAGCCGGTCATTGATATTAAAGGTCTGCTCTGGATCAAGGTACGGTTTGCTTATTACGACAGTAAAGGAAATCCGCTGAATGTGAAAGGGTATTTTACACTTTCAGATCTGGACTTTAAGCAGGGCTTTTATCTGGCTGATGAGACAGAACATATCTATCTGACGAAGGAGGCAGATGCCAGAATCGTCTACGATGCCAGAACAGAAGCGATCTGGTCGGCAAGACGCGGCTCTGAGCCGGACGGTGGAACAACTCCGGAAAATTCGGAAGGCTGGGTTACATTTACCTTTGAAGGAAATTCCCAGACGATGATTTTCTATGATGGAGCACTAACGACGCGGTAACTGGTCCCGGCGGCGGAGTGAAAGCACCGAAAAAATGGCCGGATAATTTTGTAAACGATACTTCCAGTACGTACAACAACTGGCATGGAGCATCCCGGGAAACGGGAATAACTGTTGTGCCGTGGAATACTTCGGAATTTGGTTACACAGCGAACGTTCCCTGTCATCTGTCGAAAGTAGGAGATCTTGTAGTGAAAAAAATGGATGCAGAGACAAAAGAAGCTCTTTCGGGTGCAGAATTTACCGTGTACCGCTGGAAAAACAACACCTGGAGTGAATTCAAAAAGATGAACTGGGTGAAAAAAACGGGTTCTTATCTGCTGGAGGGAATTCTGGATACAGACAGTGAAAATGGAAAATTCCGTGTTGTGGAGACAAAGAATCCAGCTGGTTATGCAGGAAGCTGGGAGCAGGAATTTTCCATTGACAAGGAAGGCATGCAGACGATCCATCTGGAGGCAGAAAACACAAGAAAAACAGGCTCACTGAAGATAAAAAAGACGGAAGAAAACTCAGGGAAAGCACTTTCTGGTGCAACATATCAGGTGATTGCGAGCGGAGCAATTACAACGGTAAACGGAACAGTGCTGTTTCCGGATCAGGCGGTAGCAGCTGTGCTGAAAACGGATGAAAATGGAGAGGCGTTCAAAGACGGGCTGGAGTACGGAACGTATCTTGTGCGGGAAACGGCGGCTCCAAATGGATATGTGCTGGATCCGACGGAAAAGAAAATAACGATCGGGGAACAAAACGCACAGATCACACTGACGTTTACAAACTGGAAGAACCGTTTTATTCTGCAGAAAGTAAGTCAGGGAGACGGAAAAGTGCTTCAGGGAGCAGCCTTTCATATCTGGACGAAAGATGGAAGTTTTGATGAGACAAAAAAGACGGATGCAAATGGAAAAATTGAGCTGACGGGACTTTTGGACGGTGTCTGGTACTATCAGGAGACAGCATCTCCGGAGGCTATCTGCTGGACAGCACATGCCGGGAATTTGTGGTAGAAAACGGAAAAATTGACGGTAAATCGGAACTGTCGGTGACGGTCGAAAATGATGGAACACATCTGACAATTGAAAAAATAGATGCAGAGAGCGGAAAACGAATTTCCGGCGCAAAGCTGGTATTAAAAGATATGGATGGAAACCGTGTGGACAGCTGGATTTCAGGAGGAAGCGGCCCGCATGAACTGGAAAAATTAAAGCCGGGTTCTTATGTCATTGTGGAGGAGGCCGCGCCGGATGGATACCTTGCGGCAGAACCGGTTTCGTTTGTGCTGGAGGCAAAACAGGAAGTGCAGACCGTGACGATGAAGGATCTTGCATGTGAAACCTTGACGATTACAAAGAAGATTAAGGCGGATGAGATTACATGGGCGCATGGAAATCCAACGTTTCTGTTTTCCGTGAAGGGAAAGGATCTGTATGGAAAAGAACATACATACCAATGCTATCTTACGTTTACAAAAACACAGGTGGAGAAAACGACAGATCAGGACGGCTACACGGAACAGTCGGTACAGATCCGGGGAATTCCGGCAGGAAACGATTACCGGGTACAGGAGAAGAAGGTGCTGCGGTATTCGCTTATGCAGGTGACAGGTACGAAGAATGTTACCGTGAAAAAACTAGAAGAGCCGGCATATGGAAAAGATCCTGCGCGCGTCTTTTCGGTATCGGTAAATCTTTGCGGACATCCCAAAGAAAGTGAGGTTGTATTTGAAAATCAGAAATACCGCTGGGATGATTATGGACACAACAGTATTGTAAAAAACCGGATTCCGGTTGAATAACAAAATGGAAAAAACATTCCACCATCGGTTCGGGTGGTGGAATGAAAACAAAATGGAGAGAGAAAAAATCGGCAGAAAAAGAAGAGGGATTGCAGTTCTGACATTGGCGGCGCTTTTTTTCTGGTATCTGCCGCAGATTCAGGTAAGCCGGCAGATTCGAAAAGAACAGGAAGAAGCGGTGGAGATGTATGTCAGAGAAGAAAAAGAAGAGAACAAAGAGGAAAACGAAAAAAGCGAAGAAGTGCAGGAGCAGGAACCGGGCAGTACAGACAAAAATCTGTTTCGGACAATTGATTTTGCAGGACTTCGATCAAAAAATAGAGAAATCTGCGCGTGGCTCTGGATTCCGGCTGCGCCTTAGATGTTCCGGTTGCGCACGGGCAGGATAACGCATATTATCTGACACACGATGCGTTTTGCAGGGAGCGGATTTACGGCAGTATTTTTGCACCGTGTGATACACCGGAGGATTTTTCTGAACGTCACACGATTTTATATGGGCATAATATGCGGGATGGAACGATGTTCGGAGGATTGAAAAAGTATCGTGAAGCGTCGTGGAAACAGGAATTTCCGTATCTGTACCTGTATTTGCCGGGTGAAGCATGGCAGTGCCGTATTTGGAGTGTGGAGGAGACGGATGCCAAAAGTGATGTTTACCGGCTGGGAGCATGGAGCGATGCGGACTGGAATGCATGGTACAGGAAAGAAAAGAAAACAGCATTATCTTTGGCAGCGGTGAGGAAAAGGAAGTTCAAAAGATACTTACCCTTTCCACCTGCATTGGTGACGGCAGCAGTTCACAGAGACTGGCTGTACATGCGGCGGTGGAGATGATTTTTGCAACAAAATCTGGAAGGGAAGAGGGTTCTGTGCTAGAATAAGACAGAATCAAAAGACTTATGATACAGAGCAGGAAAAAGGATGGCGAATAAGACATGAAAGAACTGTATACGGCAGCAGGAATTTTTGTGGTTCTGATACTGCTGGGAGTTGGATGGTACAGAATAACAGAAATGAACAGGAAAAGAAGCTGGTACAACTGCGGAAGAAATGGGGAAAAAAGCAGGAGAAACGGACGGCACGGGAAAAGAAAGAAAAACTGGAAGCGTGTCTGAGACGAAAAGCAGGGGAAAACTTCTGCGTGGACGCGATTACCTGGAATGACCTGGATCTCGATGCGGTTTTTGACACAGTCGACCACACAGTGTCGGTGTGCGGGGAAGAATATCTGTACACGGCGCTTCGGATGCCGGTCACAACAACAGAAATCAGGGAAGAGCGGGAACGGCTGATGAAGCTTTTTGCAGAGAACCAAAAAGCCAGAGAAGCAGTGCAGAAAGCACTTCTTTTGATGGGAAAAGAAAAGATGAATCCGCCGACAGAAGAAATAGCCGTACTGATGGAGGCGGAGCCGGGAGAGAAGGGGAAATATCTTCTGATGGCCGGTATTGCTGTGCTTGGAATTGGACTGCTGTTTGTACTGCCTCCGCTGGGTGTGTCTGTTCTGTTTGCTTCTATGGTCGGCAACGGACTGATGCATGGAAGGGAGAGCAAAAAGCTGGAGAGTGCATTAAAAGCGTTTGGCTGTATCCTGCGGCTGCAGCGGACAGCCAGGGAACTTGGAAAAGAAAAAATTTCCGGACTGGAAATGTATCAGAAGCGTCTGGAAGAACAGGAAAAACAACTCCGTCCGATTACAAGAAAATGCAGAACACTTGTGAATACGAAAGAATCGCAGGGCGGTGCAGCAAACATGATTTTTGCATACTTTCGCACGTTCTTTCTGCTGGATCTGATCGAGTATTCTTCGGTTGTTTCCGGAGTGAAATCGTATGAAAAAGCGATTCTGCAGATGGCAGAGGATCTTGGACTCCTGGACTTTGCACTGTCTGCAGCATCGTACCGGGAGAGCCTTTCGTATTACTGCCGGCCGGAATTCCTGGATGAGAAAAAGGCGGGCTGTCGGATCGATGTGGAGGAGCTTTATCATCCGCTTCTGACACATCCGGTGGCAAACAGTCTGTATGCGGAGGGCGGAATTCTGCTGACCGGCTCGAATGCGTCGGGAAAATCCACATTTATGAAAAACATGGCAGTGAATGCGATTCTGGCACAGGCACTGAACACGAGTCTTTCGAAGCGGTACCGCGGTGTTGTGTGCCGGATCATGACATCCATGGCACTCCGCGATAATCTGGCACAGGGAGAGAGTTACTTTGTTGTGGAAGTAAAATCTTTAAAACGGATTCTGGAGGCAAGCCGTGAAAAAACACCGCTTCTGTGCGTCATTGATGAGGTGCTGCGGGGAACAAACACGACGGAGCGGATTGCAGCGTCAGAGAGTGTGCTTGCTGCCCTGCGCCGTGCAAATGTGCTCTGTCTTGCAGCAACACATGATACTGAACTGACGTATCTGCTGGAAGATCTCTACACCAATTATCATTTTGAAGAGCAGATTACCGCGCAGAGTATTTCCTTCCCGTATCGCCTGGAACAGGGGCCGGCAAGAGGAAAGAATGCGATTGCGCTGCTTGGAAATATGGGAATTGATGAAAAAATTGTGAAACAGGCAGAAAGAAGAGCTGCGGAGTTTGAAACAACAGGAAGCTGGGAAAAGAATAAGTTTCTGAGATAGAAAAACAGCCGGGAAAAATTGATCTTTTTTGAAAAAATATGCGAAAATGGTTCAGCATTTTTTCATTGTGTGTTATGATAAAATAGATCGCGTGATCCGGCAGAAAAACCGCCGGATCTGTTAAGGAGAAAAACATGAGCAGGACAGGCTTGGAAGATGCATATATTATGCGCGGCAGCAAGAAACTCCGCATGGGATATACGACGGGTTCCTGCGCTGCAGCGGCAGCGCGGGGAGCGGCGTTTATGCTGCTTTCCGGGAAAGAAATACAGGAAGTGAAAATCCATACGCCAAAGGGCATTGTTCTGAATCTGGAATTGCTGGATATCCGGAGAAGTGCCGAAAAAGTAAGCTGTGCCGTCCGAAAAGACGGCGGGGATGATCCGGATGTGACAGATAAAGCATTGATTTACGCGGAAGTGACGTTTGGAACAGAAGAGGGAATTGTAATCGATGGAGGATTCGGCGTCGGGCGTGTGACAAAGCCGGGGCTGGATCAGCCGGTCGGAAACGCGGCGATCAACCATGTACCGCGCCAGATGATCCGCGAGAATGTGGAGGAGATTCAGAAAAAACTCGATGATTTCCGCGCACTGCAGGTTATCATCTCCGTACCGGAAGGGGAAGAACTGGCAAAGCATACATTCAATCCGAGACTTGGCATCACCGGCGGCATTTCAATCCTTGGAACGAGCGGGATTGTAGTGCCGATGAGCGAGGAGGCGCTGATTTCCACGATCCGCGTCGAGATGGAAATGCGGAAAGCACAGGGTGACCGCGTCCTTCTGGTGACACCGGGAAATTACGGACAGGACTTCTTAAAAACGTATCCGTGGGTCCGTGCAGACCATTCCGTTAAGTGCAGTAATTACGTCGGAAAAACACTGGAATTTGCAGCTGAGCTCGGCTTTGACGCCATCCTTTTTGTGGCCCATCTTGGAAAATTTGTCAAGGTGTCCGGCGGAATTATGAATACCCATTCCCACGAGGCAGACTGCCGTGCGGAGCTTCTTACGGCGCAGGCGGTGCGTGCAGGGGCGGATCTTGCACTGGCAAAAAAACTGCTGGAGACTGGAACGACGGAAGAAGCGGTGCAGATTTTAAAGGAAGCAGGATGCCTGAAAGAGACCATGGAAAAAGTGACAGAAAAAATTGCTTTTTACATGAATTACCATATTGAGGGCAGAGTGCAGACGGAGGCGATTGTTTTTTCAAGCAATGAGGGCCTGCTCGGGGAAACCCCGGGAGCGGGAGAACTTCTGGAGCGCTGCGGGAGCAGGAAGAAAAAGAAAACAGAAAAGAGTAAAAACAAAATGACAGGAATTTTATTTGGAACAGGAATCGGACCGGGAGACCCGGAGCTTATGACGTTAAAGGCCGTCCGTCTGATCCGGGAAATGATACGATTGCAGTACCAGGAGAGAAACCGGAAGAGAGCATTGCCTACCAGATTGCTGTTCAGGCAGTGCCGGAACTGGCAGAAAAAGAGCTTGTTGCTATTCCAATGCCGATGACAAAGAATGCCAAAGAACTGAAGGAAAATCACCGGCGCGGTGCAGAAAAAATAGAGGAGCTGCTGGATGCAGGAAAAAACGTAGTATTTCTGACACTCGGAGATCCAACCGTGTATTCTACCTACCTTTATGTACACAGACGGGTACTGGAAGACGGTTACGATGCGAGAATTGTAAGCGGTGTTACATCGTTCTGCGCGGCAGCAGCATCTCTTTCCGAGGGACTGGTGGAAAATTCCGAAGAACTGCATGTGATTCCGGCGTCTTATCAGATTGAAGATGCACTGGAACTTTCAGGAACAAAGGTTCTGATGAAAGCGGGTAAAAAGATGCCGACTGTGAAACAGTTCCTGAAGGAAAAGAACTGCCGGGCGGTGATGGTAGAAAACTGCGGCATGGATACGGAACAGAAGTATTTCAGCGCGGAAGAAATCCCGGACCAGGCAAGTTACTATTCACTGATTATTGTAAAAGAAAAGAGGAAAAAATAGATGGTACATTTTATTGGAGCGGGCCCTGGAGCCCCGGATCTGATTACGGTAAGAGGACAGAAGCTGCTTGGTGAGGCGGATATTATCATTTATGCAGGTTCTCTTGTCAATCCGGCACTGCTGGATCTGAAAAAAGAGGGCTGTGTGGTATATAACAGTGCAACCATGACGCTGGAGCAGGTGATTGATGTTATGAAAGAGGCCGAAAGCAAAAGCCAGACTGTGGCAAGACTCCACACGGGAGATCCGTGCCTGTATGGTGCAATCCGCGAACAGATTGATGCGCTCGATGCCCTTGGAATCGCTCACGATGACTGTCCGGGTGTCAGCTCTTTCTGCGGAGCGGCTGCTGCCCTTGAAATGGAATATACGCTGCCGGATATCTCCCAGAGTGTTGTCATCACCAGAATGGCCGGAAGAACACCGGTTCCGGAGCGGGAGAGCATTGCGTCTTTTGCGGCACATCAGCAACGATGGTTGTATTCTTAAGCACGGGACTCTTAGAGGAACTTTCCCGTGAGCTGATTGCAGGCGGCTATACGGCAGATACTCCGGCAGCGATCGTTTACAAAGCAACCTGGCCGGAGGAGAAGACGTTCGTCTGCACCGTTGGAACACTTGCCGAGACGGCGAAAAAGAACCAGATCACCAAGACAGCGCTGATGATCATCGGAAATGCCGTTTCCCAGGGAAATTACCGCAGAAGTGATCTGTACAATCCGGCGTTTACCACCGAATTCCGAGAGGCAGAAAAATAAGATGAAAATAGCCATAGCAAGTTTTACAAGAAACGGATGCGCCTGGAATCGAAAACTCTGTGCGGCACTGAAAAAACACAGCTGTGAAGGATATGCACTGGAAAAGTACGGGAAAGAAGCGGGAATTCCTGCGATTGCACCGTCGCTTCCTGCATGGACAGAGCGCATGTTTCAGAAAATGGATGCGATTTTGTTTATCGGGGCGTGCGGGATTGCGGTGCGCAGTATTGCACCGTACGTGAAAAGTAAAAAGACAGATCCGGCGGTTCTGTGTATGGATGAACAGGGAAAGTTTGTGATTTCATTACTTTCCGGCCATATCGGCGGAGCAAACGAGCTGACGGAAGAAGTTGCAGCTGTAACGGGTGCGGTTCCGGTCATTACAACGGCAACGGATGTCAATCACAAGTTTGCGGTCGATGTCTTTGCTGTAAAAAATCATTGTGAAATTTGTGAGATGGAGCTGGCAAAAGAGGCAGCGGCGCTTCTGGTGGACGGAAAAACGGTTGGATTCTGCAGCCGTTTTCCGGTGGATGGAACAAAACCGGAGGAACTGATCCCGGAAGAGGCGGCAAAACCGTCGATGGGAATCTGCATTACCACATCGGAAGAGGATTCGCCATATGAGAGAACACTTCACCTGATCCCGAAGGTGATCACCGTCGGCATCGGCTGTAAGAAGAATACACCGGCCGGCCGGATTGAAGAAAAAGGTTCTTGCGGCACTTGCGGCGGCCGGGATTTCTCCAAAAGCAGTTCGACAGGCGGCAAGTATTGATCTGAAAGCGCAGGAGCCGGGAATTCTGCAGCTGGTGGAAAAGTATGGCTGGCAGTACCGGACCTTTTCTGCAGAAGAACTGGAAACGGCGGAGGGGGAATTTACGCCGTCTCCGTTTGTGAAGAAGATTACAGGAATTGACAATGTCTGTGAGCGCAGCGCAGTTCTCGCCGGCGGCAGACTGATAAAGAAAAAAAAGGCAGCGGACGGTGTAACAGTTGCACTGGCTGCGGCGGACTGGAGGGCAGTATTTTGAGTACAATTTTTGTCGTGGGCATCGGCCCCGGAGCATATGAAAAAAATGACGATCGAGGCGGCGGATGCGCTGCGGAACTGCGATGTGATCATCGGCTATACCGTCTATGTGGATCTGGTAAAAGAACATTTTGCAGGAAAAGAATTTCTGACGACGCCGATGCGGAAAGAGGTGGAGCGCTGCGTCTGGCATTTGAAACTGCGCAGAGGGAAAACAGGTTGCTATGATCTGCAGCGGAGATGCCGGCGTTTACGGTATGGCAGGTCTGATGTATGAGCTTTCGGAAGAATGGTCTGATATTGAAATTAAGGTAATTCCAGGCGTGACCGCCGCAACGGGAGGCGCTGCCGTTCTTGGTGCACCGTTGATCCACGATTTCGCCTGATCAGCCTGAGCGATCTTCTGACACCGTGGAGAAAATTGAAAAACGTCTTCTGCTGGCATCGGAAGCGGATTTTGTCATCTGTCTTTATAACCCGGGAAGCCATAAGAGAGCGGATTATCTGGAAAAAGCGTGTGATCTGATGCTTCGTTACAAA
>ENA-OQAN01000027-OQAN01000027.1-human-gut-metagenome-genome-assembly--contig:-NODE-27-length-74184-cov-5.471637_pt1 | contig 74184 bp, 77 predicted proteins | sample MGYA00242735_ERZ504527 | MGnify/ENA primary metagenome ERZ504527 (study PRJEB26092, sample SAMD00036230) | human gut metagenome | host: Homo sapiens | study: EMG produced TPA metagenomics assembly of... | reverse complement strand
CGAGCGACCTAGCCGGAAGCGAGACCTTGAACCATGGCGCCTGCCCCGCAACAACCGAAGCCTTGCGGAAGATGGGTTGCAAGACGTCCGGGGGACGTCTGTTCTGCAACGACCGAAGCGGAGCGGAGACCTTGTCCCCATGGGGACAAGGTCCGCTTCCGCTTCTAAAATTAAAAAGGGCTAAGCCTAAGGCTTAACCCTTTTTAATTTTATAATGCGGAAGATGGGACTTGAACCCACACGATTGCAATAATCACAAGATCCTTAGTCTTGCTCGTCTGCCAGTTCCGACACTTCCGCATATATTTGATTTTCTGTCGCTTGTCTCACGCGACTTTGATATAATATCAAATCAAACCAAATATGTCAACACTTAATTTCTATTTTTACATATATTTTTCATTTACTATGCATTTAAGCTAGTCCAGCCCCGCCTTTATCCGATCCTGTATATTGACCAGACACTGCAGGAGAACAGGATTGAACTGTCCGCACTCTCCATCCAGAATCATCTGCATTGCCTTTTCATGTGAAAACGCTCTCTTGTACACACGATCGCTTGTCAGGGCATCATATACATCAGCTACAGATACCACCTGTGCCGAGATTGGTATATCCAAAATGAATAGCATGTGCTTTTTTCTATATCTTCTTCGTGCATGTTACACCTTCTTCGTCAGATATATTTCTCCTCAAAGCTTTCTATGCACATTGGCTTATCGAAGAAATACCCTTGTATGTAATATATTCCCATCTTCTTAATAATAGCATATTGCCTGTCAGTCTCAACTCCCTCCACGCAGACATGTACTCCTATTGTGTTGGCAAGCTCTGTAACCATCTTGACAAATGCATCAGAAAAATCATCCTCCCCAAGATGCTCAATGAAGCATTTATCTATTTTAATGATATCAAGAGGCATCTCCCTGATATGGTTGAGTGATGAATATCCTGTACCAAAATCATCCAGTGCAACCTTAACACCAAGCGCCTTTATCTCACTGAGTATCCGCTTCATGCGCACCATGTCATTGATTGCCAGACTCTCTGTCACCTCAAGACACAGATTTCCCGGTTCTATGCCCACCTCTCAATTATGCCTTTGATTTTCTTAACTATGTCATTCTGCAGCAGCTGCACCACAGACAGATTTACGTTGACCTTGTAGTCAGGATGTCCCATGTCATTCCAGTACCTGCAGTGCTTCGCCGCCTCTCTTAATACATGCTCCCGATTGGGTTTATAAGCCAAGATACTCAGCAAGCGGTATAAAGTCAACCGGATTTATAAAGCCCATGGTTGCTGAATTCCATCTGACAAGAGCCTCTGCACCTGCACAGACATCCTCCCCCTTCACGTTTATAATCGGCTGAAAATACACGGTGAACTCATCGCACTCATTCATCGTGGCTTTTCTCATGTGCTTTTCCAGGTCAAGACGCTTTGTGCTTGTGCCATCAATACCCTCGTTGTAGAACTCTATACGGTTTTTTCCTTCTTTCTTAGCATTGAAAAGAGCTATATCAGCTCTTCTTATGACATCCTCCACAGTTCTTGCATCTGTCGGGAAAAATGCCACTCCGGCACTTATTGTACAGTAATAGTCCTCTCCCTTCAAGAACCACGGTCTGACAAATATCTGCTGTATATCATTAATGATACTCTCCAGCCTGTCAACAGAGCTGCCTGTCACTATGACGATAAACTCATCGCCACCCATCCTGTAGCAGTGGTTCTCAATTCCCTTCACCTGTGTCAGGCTATGCGATATAGCTTTTAAAAGCACATCTCCGTACTGATGGCCAAGCCCGTCATTTATATGCTTGAAATCATCCAGATCTATATAAATCATCGCACCTCTGGTGTCGTTTTTCACTGAATCATCTATAAACTTAGCCAGATCCTGCTCACATCTCATCCTGTTATATAGCCCTGTCAGGAAATCATTATTGGCCTGGTTCTCAATGCGCTGCTGATAACGCTTCTTCTGTGTGATATCATACATTGTAACAAGCTGCACCTTGCGGCCATCCACCACGCTATGCCTGTGCGATGAATATCAAACCACTTGTCCTCCTCCGTCACGTAGACCTCTGTAAAGCTCCGGCTCTCTGCAGTATGGGAAAAATATATTTTTCCAGCTTGTTCTGTTCGATAATATTTGAAAGCAGCTGCTTACAGTAATTATTCATGTAAAGTATCTCTGACTTAGACATATCAGCCACGTATATACCGCAGCCGGAGTTTTCCAGTATCGCTTCGAGCGAAGCATAGGAGCCTGCAAGCGAGTTGGTTGTTATCTTTTTTGTGAGAATACTTTGAATGACGCGCTTCGTATCATTTAAAAACTTCACATCATATTTTTCCCAGCTTCTGTCATCCTTCTCATCAAAAAAGCACACATACATCTGAGTCCTGTTATCTATATTTACAGGCTGGAATATAGCTGCCCTCATAGCCTGCTTCTCCATGAAAAGGCGGAATTTCTCCGGCATCACAGAGTCTGATGATATAATGTAAGGCTTTCCGGTGAAAAAAGGCACCTCGGTAATTGATATTGTATCAAACGGCTTTCTGCCATAGCTTACAATCACATCCAAATGCATGCCGTCCACGTTTTTGCGGATGATAAAAGCACCGGTAAGCTTTATGGTAGTAACTGCACTCTCCAGTGCTTTTTGAGCCATATCAGTAAAGCTTCCATCCATCTCAAGCAGTTTTATAACAGAATTGATAGCCTCAAGCATATGAAACTGTTTCTTGATTTCCTCATCTGACTTCCTGATAAGCGAAAGTGCCTCATTCGCAGCATCCTCATCTCTCTTTGTGATCAAAAGCTGTCTGGTCATAGTTTCCAGGAACTCAATTGTTCTGTTAAGACGCGCTTCACTGGTAATAATTATGCCATCAGGAAGCAGGTTTCTCTCATCATTAGACATCTGCTCATCAATTACCGCAGCTATAATCCAATATATATCGTGGGTATTGTCCACTCTTACAATCAGACCATACAGCCTGATATAGTCCTTATCCAGAGGTTCATCTATGAGATTCTCAACCTGCAGTCCGACAGTCTCAAAAGAAGGTTTTCGTATTTTTCCTCACCAATAAAGGTAAGCATACTCTTCCATTTATCGTTACATTGACACACCTCTGTCATGACTCCATCCTTTTTTGTCAGACACGACAAATATATTCCGTTGACCATGCAGAAATAATCCTGTATTTTTTGAAAAAGCTTGGAATCTGACATATTTTCCTCCTAAAAACTCACGCAAATCAATCCTCATATCTGATAACAAACAAATAAAAGTCATTCTTATCGAGAATACATGTCTCCTGAAGCAGACGGTATTCGACACGCAGCCTGATTTGTTTCTTCACAAACCCAATCTCATTTGAATACATGACTATGATTCCGCCGGATACCAGATGCTCTGCGGCCTTGTCGAAAAACCTCTCGTAAAAAAGCTCCATCTCCGCCTTGGTCTGTCGGTTACGAACCGGCATATCCGTAATCAGCTCATCAAATTTGTAGTCATGTCTGAAATCAAAGAAATCCCTGTGTATAAAATTAATTCTTGTTTTGGCAAACGCAGCATTCTCTCTGCCCATAGTGATTGCATCTCCATAGGTATCTGTAGCATATATCTCGCGTGCCGGAACTAAATGTGCGCGCTCTATAAGCAGTGTACCAACTCCGCAGAACGGATCCATGATTTGTGCCGTTTCCTTAAGATACGGCTTTGCAAGTGAAACAATAAGTGCCGCTTGTGACGGATGCATCGACGTAGGAAGCACATTCTTTCTGTATGCAAATCTATTATCCTGTATAGAACATAATCTCATGCAGACAAAATAATTGTCATTTTTTGTCGGTATGAGCTTAATCACCACGTCGTAATCATTTGGCGAATTGATCATCCTGCCCGCAAAATGCATATCGATAGCTTTCGCAAGCCTGCTCTGGTACGCCGCATCTGCCGTGCTCTCAATACGATAGTAAAACGGACCACCCTCTAGGTGCATGCGTCTTAATATATCATACATATCTGACTCTGCAAGAAGTCCGGCTGCTTTCTGTGCATCCTTTGGCAGAAGCGATGCTGCATGTATGGTAAAGTACATTTTTCTGAATGTGCGCACCTGCATGATAAGAGGTATATTGTCAGTCTTTACAAGCACTCCAAGCGGATGCAGCTTTGTATCCTTAACCGGTATCTGACGTCGTACCACCTCTCTGTGAAGGCGGTTTGTCATCAGAAGCAGCTCAGCCTTTACTCCCTCGAGCACAGGTGTATGGTGCTTTATCCCATTATATTTAATCAGGATTTTATTTATCTCGTTTAATTCTTCCTCAATATGCTTCCTATTTTCAGCTGTGACCGTCATATGCTCAAGCTCTTTTGCACGTTCCATAAGCTGTGGCAAGAGCTCTTTGCAGTCCAGCTGTGACAGCGCCGCCAGATATGAGCCCTTTACAAAGCGCATCTGTTCAGCCTCGTATGCTTTAAAAACCTCATCAGAAAGCTGTGACATATGAAGATCTCCTATCAGAAGCGCTGCGTTCTTTCTGGTTTTTGCATCTTCTGCTCCCATAAACGACACAAGCAGCTCATCTTCTCCTGCAAGCAGCTTTAGAGCCTCTGCTAATGCATTTTCATCTTTAATCTCCTGTCTGAGGCTGCTCAGATTCTGACGTACACTCTCTTTTTTTAACAGATTTCCGATAATTTCCTTCATTTTTTAAATCATCCTTTAATTTATTGTATATTGTCAGTTTTGGCTTGCCTCTTCCTTTGGCACACCATTTTCTTCGATGTATGTATCCAGATCCTTGTGAAACTGCTCCCACGCATCCTCATGCTCCACGAAATATAGCGGACACTTCTTGCCTGTCACATCGTAGTGCCTTATTACATCATCAGCACTCAGATCATACCGCCCCATAAGCCATGTGGTGAGCTCTATGAGCGACTGGTATGTGCTGTCGTTGAACTTTCCTGTCTCATCCTCTATACAGCACTCTATCGATATTGTGTCACTGTTTCTGTTATTAGATGCATACGATATCTCATTGCAAGGTATGCACTGCACTATCTCACCCTCTAATCCTATAACAAAGTGTGAGCTTGCTTTGGTCTTTTTGGTCTCTGCCAGGCCATTGAAATAGTCTCTGTTTTGTCTGGCTGACGTACCCGGATTTGCTGTATAATGGACAACTATGCCGTTTACCTTCTCAAGTGCCTTCTGTGGTCTGGAATACGGATTGGGTGTCAGCAACTGTACATCAAGCTTTGGCTGTATAGGATTGTAAAGAGTACTGGTCACCTCTGCCTTTACTTCTTCCTGCTTTGCCTTTTTGCCCCTTAAAGCTCCCACAATGATTATCGTTGCAATTATAAGTATTATCATGCCTATAACAATGCCATTGCCAATAAGCTGCTTTCTTCTAACCTGGGCGCGGTGTCTCTTTCTATATTCTTCGCGCTTTCTCTGTCTTATCTTTTCATACTCGTCCATTTAATTATCCCCGGTTATCTCTTTTGTTTGCTTTTATATATCTATTCCAAGCTTTTATAAACATTTGCATACATATAAGAGTATATTAGCACAAATCGTCTTGTTATGCCACATAAAATAATACAAAAGCACCAGATATTACGACGTAACATAATACCCGGTGCTTTATTATAAATGTATATTCTTATTATTAATCACACTTAATCTCGTGAACCCATCCATCCGGTCCATCAATATGGCCCATCTGAATGCCTGTAAGTGTGTCACGAAGCTTCTTTGTGACAGGTCCCATCTCATCCATACCGCTTGGGAAGCAGATTTCCTTGCCGTGGTCTACAATCTTTCCTACCGGTGAGATTACTGCTGCTGTTCCGCAAAGTCCACACTCAGCAAAATCCTTTACCTCATCAAAGAGCACCTCTCTGTGCTCAACCTTGAGTCCTAAGTACTTCTCTGCAACTACCATCAGTGAACGGCGTGTGATTGATGGCAGGATGCTGTCTGATTTAGGTGTAACAAATGTGCCATCCTTTGTGATAAAGATGAAGTTTGCACCACCTGTCTCCTCTACCTTTGTACGTGTTGCAGGATCGAGGTACATATTCTCTGCAAAGCCCTGTGCATGTGCATCTACAATGGCATGAAGACTCATTGCATAGTTGAGTCCTGCTTGATATGTCCTGTTCCGTGAGGTGCTGCTCTATCAAAGTCTGATACACGGATTGTGATTGGCTTTGCGCCACCCTTGAAGTATGGTCCTACAGGTGTTACAAGGATTCTGAACTGATACTCATCAGCCGGCTTAACACCGATTACTGCATTTGTTCCCATAATGTATGGTCTGATATAGAGTGTAGCACCTGAGCCGTATGGTGGAACCCATGCAGCATTTGCCTTTACTACTTCCTCAACTGCCTTTACAAATCTATCCTCCGGGAATACAGGCATCTCAAGTCTCTCACATGAATCCTTAAGACGCTGTGCGTTTAAGTCAGGTCTGAAGCAGACAATTCTGCCATCCTCTGTTGTGTATGCCTTAAGTCCCTCGAAGCATGTCTGTGCATACTGGAATACTCCCGCACACTCATTAAGTGTCACTGTATGATCCTTTGTGAGCTGTCCATCGTCCCACTTTCCATCTTTATAATTAGAAACATAGCTGTAATCTGTTTCCTGGTAGCCAAAACTAAGGTTTGACCAATCGATATCCTTCTTTTCCATCTTTATATCCTCCGTTTCTTTACGGATCCGATATAACCTAGCGTTATCATATATCGGGTCTACTATCATTTATGCTCATTCTAGTACAATAGAAAAAAAAATGTCTAGTACTATTTTTTTATAATAACTATAACTTAAGTTTCTATATAGCTTTTTTTACTATTATAAGATAAGGCCTGACTTTTTCTTACTTTTTTCAATAGCTGTATTAAACCTTCCAAACGGACGCCCAAGCAGCAGTCCGATCACAAGCGATATTGCTATAAATATAAGAAGAATCGCAAGATCCTTGCAATAATCAAAGCGGTACATGCCTCCCACGCACTCTCTTAGGGCATTCATGGCATAGTTAAACGGCATGAACTTATACAGTGCTCTGTACACCTGCTGCAGCACCTCAACCGGGAATGTGCCGCCTGCGCCTGCCACCTGAATGACCATAATGACTACTGCTACAGCCTGTCCCACATTGCCCAAGGCTGCTGTGAGTGAGTACATAAGAAGCGTGAATACAAGGCTTGTCAGCGCGCTTGCGCACCAGAAAAGGAACGGATGCCTGCACTGTATTCCGACAAAGAACAAATCACCGAGCACTGTCACAAGTGTCTGAATCTGGCCTATCACAAAAAATGTGATATATCTGCCAAAAAACTTATGTACGCTGTTTACTTTGCCAAGTGATTTTATATCGTCAGTGTCCTTTACCTTTGTTTTCACAAGTGCAACAGTTATCAACCCTCCCACCCACAGAGCCAGCACTGTGTAAAACGGTGCCATGGCTGAGCCATATGTGGATATCTCATATATCTTCTGCTCATCCATAGACAGCGGTGATGTCACAAACTGCGCAATGAGTGTCGGATCTGTCCGAAGCAGCTTTACAATCTCATTAAACTGCTCATCGTTTGACAAATTATCAAATCCTGATATAACATTCCGCAAACCATCTCTGATCTGCTGTACATACTGTCTGGTATTTACAATATCTGCATTTCCTGATTTAAGAACTACCGAATAATCATCGAGTGCTTTTTGTATATCCGGGAAGCTGTTGTCCAAAGAACCAAGCATGGACTGTGTCTCAATAAGTGCATATTCTATATCATATACCGCTCCTGTGAGATTCGGTGATACACTATGGTCAAATGTATTTTTAAGTGTATCTATTGCAGACTTGGCACCTGACACATCGGCTTTTATTGATTCCTTAAGAAGCTTTAGCTTATCTGCCGTCAATTCAGTATCAGACTTAAGGTCTTTTATCTGTGTTTTAATGCTTTGGATATTTTTCCTGACAGCCTCTATCTGCGAGCTATCCACTCCCTTTAAGCCTTGAATGGCGGCAAGAGTATTCTCAGCAAGCTGTTCTACCGTATCAAAGCCTGCCACAGAAACAGATATATCCGCAGTATCGGCATCCGCTAATCCCGACGCATTTAAGAGCTGTATAGAGTTTTCCAGCACATCGAGCTGGCTGTTTATGTTTGATAAGCTTATGTCGACCATCTGTGTGATGGTTTGTGCTGTCTGCGCCCCCGAAAGCACCGATGACTGCATGCCGCTTACCGATGACTGTCCCCCATCAATCAGCCCTGCACACTCGGAAGCAGTGACTGTGTCGAGCCTATCAGGCTGTCTGCTGAATCCGTGAGCATGGCAAATGTATCGAGCATGCCTGCATATGTAGAAAGAGTCGTATCCATATCCTTTAGCTTGTCAACAACCGTTCCGGCCAGGTTATCGCCTGATTTTCCGTCTCCCACTATGAGCTCTCCCGACTTTGACGCTATCTTTGTAATCGTGCTCACCATTGAAGAGTTTACAGACTGCTGCACCGTGTCTTGACCTTTGAGGTTATCTTTGTGGCTATGGCATTTTTCTTGCTGTTTTCATAGTATTCTATCTGCGGATTGACCGGCTCACCGCTTAGGAAGCTAAGCATATCATCTGAAAAATCCTTCGGCACAATAAAGGCTGCATAGCACTTTCCACTATAAACATACTCCAGTGCCTCTTTACTGCTATCTGTGAAAATCCAGCCAATTGCATCGTTTTCCTTCAGTCCCTTTATGACGCTGTCTCCCATACATAGCTTTAAATCACCGACGCTCATCCCTCATCCTCAGAATATACTGCTATGTGCATCTGTGATGTAGCTTCCTCTCCGTAAGGATCCCAGTTGGACATAATATTAAACCATGCGTACAAAGCCGGGATAATGCCAAGTCCCATAATAATGACTATGGCAACCACATTTGTAGATATGCGTTTCAGGTCAGCCAGATATATTTGAAATATTTTTTTCATTGCTCGGCATCCTCCCCTGTACTTTGCTGCATCGTATCAAATCTCTGCTCCACTCTTTCGGCTATTTCCTGTACCCTGTCCTCAATCTGCACGACAGGACTCACGCTCATATTCTGCGCATCACAGCCGCTTATCTCATTCATCTTCTCCTGCAGCTTATAGTCCACATACTCGACTCCGATTAAATACACTGCGATAGCAAACAGACTCACTATCCACAGCACAAGAAAAATGATTTTGGAGCTGTCCGGCACAATCATCAGCAGCACAAGAAAAAAGAGCGGAATGATGTATATGCACCTTAATCCTATTTTTATCCGTTTTTGATTCTGCTCATGGATGGTCTTTTCATATCCGACCAGCTTATCATACATCTCGCGCAGTCTCTTATCATCGGATAGCGGCTGCTCATTCACATTATTATTTGCATTATTATTCATATCATTATCCATATTGGAATCTTTATTACTGTTTCTACCTGTATCCTGCATACTTTCCTTCCCGCTTTATAGCTTACGGCACATCAGAAGTACCATATTAATATGCCAATTATCAATTTATTAATTGTACATTTAACTATAGCATCTCAGTATCTTCCATACGCTTCTCTATAAAATGATTGAGTCTGATAAACGGCTTTCGTATCACAAGTCCTATCACCAAAGAGGCTGCGCCAAAAAGTAAAAGCGTGATATAACATTTGCCGAGTGTGTTTTCGTACATACCTCCTATACACTCCCTCATCGCATTTATCGCATATGGGAATGGGAAGAAAATATACACTGCCCTGAAAAATGCCGGCAGCGCCTCTATCGGATATGTGCCGCCGCTTCCTGCAATCTGAAGTACCATGACAACCACCGCCAGTGCCTTTCCTATATCACCAAAGGATATGGTCAGAGAATATATGAGCAGTGAAAATGTAAGGCTTGTCACTGCGCCTGTCACAATAAATGAAACCGGATGCACACACTGTATTTTAAGCAGGTATAAATCACCTAGCACAATGATAAAAGTCTGTACCTGTGACAGTAAAAAGAATGTCAGATATCTGCCAAAATAAAGCTGTGAAGGCTTTAGTTTCCCAAGCCCCTTGGCATCCGCGTGAACCTTTACCAGTGAAACAAGTATAGTCATGCCCACCCATATGGCAAGTGTGGTGTAAAAAGGTGCTACTCCGGAGCCATAATTGGCTATCTCGTATATATAATTATCTGATACCTGCACCGGCTCTGAAAAGAAGCTGCCAAGCTTTTCAGGATTCCCCGAAAGCAGATTCACTATGATATCAGCTTTTTCATCCTCAGAGGCTGCTTCAAGCTTGTCGAGTGTCGTATTTATCTTGTCAGATGCTGATTCTATAACTCCCTTAAGCTGTGTCATGCTCATATTGAGTGTATCAAGCGTACTGTCCACTCCGTCAAACACCTGCGCCATGGAGCCTGATGTCTGACTTAGATTGCCAAGTGTGGTCTGCATTGAATCAAGAACAGACGACATACTGCTTATCATGCCGTCCACCTGTGGCACTATCTGTGAGGTATATGTATCATTCACTGCTGACGCGGTCGATGAAAGAGCCGACATTACACTCTTAAGTGTTTCTGCAGAATTCTGTGTTTTTCCCGATAAATCCACAGACTGTGTGCTTTCTATCATGCTCTTTGTCTGTTCCTTGACAAGCTCTATATTGGAAATAAGTGTGCCGACATGGGTATCGTCCATATCCGGCTTAATTTTGTTGATTTTGTCCTCAAGAGTGTCAATATTACCTTTCAAAGCATCCGCTGACTGTTTAATATTCTGCACATCACTTTGAATCGTATTTACATCCTGTGACAGATTTGCATCTGAAATCTGCTTTGATATATCATCAATCGAGCTCTTCACCTTTGCTAATGCCGATGTGATATCTGCACTAAAGCTGTCGAAGGATTGTCTGGTGGACTGCAGATCATTTTTACTCTCTTCAAGCCTGTCTGTGCCATTTGCAAGCTTATCCTGCCCATCTTTGAGTGCTTCGCCCGTTTCTTTAGACACCTGTGACAACGCCTTATTTCCGTCAATAAACGTATCTATCATGGCATCGTACTGCGCAAGACTCTCTGATACCGCTTCAAGCTTACCGGTCATCTGCCCCACAGCATCCTTTTCCTTCATGTCATCGGATATTACGTTGGTCTCCTTAAATACCTGCTCTGCAAGCACCTTTATAAACTGCTTATTAATACTTGATTTAACAGCACTTGCTGCGCTGTCCGTTATCTTTGTCGCAACAGCATTTTTCTTGTCGTTGAGATAGTAGGTAATCCTTGGATTTTCAATATTATCAGCTACACCATGATACATGCTGTAGGTAAACTGCTCATCTATGACAAGTGCAGAATAATATCTGCCTGACTTAACACCCTCAACAGCCTTTTCCTCTGATTTAACAAATTTCCAGCCTATAGTATCCTTTTGCTTTAATGACTCTACCACACCATCGCCCATATTGACAGTTTCGCTGTCATTCTTCGTCCAGCCTTTGTCAAGATTGACTACTGCAATTGCTATATTTCCGGTGTTGCCATACGGGTCCCAGTTGGCATAGATATTAAACCATGCATACAGCGCCGGCAGCACGCAAAGTCCAATAACTATAATGAGTACAAGCACATTTCGGAATATGCCGCACATATCTCTTTTAAAAATTCTTAAAATATCAGCCATGAATCATCCTCTTATATCCGGTGTTTATATCCGGTGCTGTTTAAGCTCCCCAATAAAATACAATGAGCCAAATGCAACATTTTTCGTATCTCTTTTCAGGTGCTTACTTATCTCATCAACTCCTGAAAGCTCTGTTGCCTCAACTCCCTCTTTTCTGATAAAATCAGCAAGGTGCGATGCCTGCAGTGCCCTGTCTGAATCCGGTGTCACTGTATAAAACTCCTCAGCAAGCGGCAAAATCTCACGTATCATCACATCATAGTCCTTATCAGCCATGACTCCCATGAAAAAGCAAAATTTCTCACCCGGATACATCTGCATGAGGCTTTCCTTGAGCGCATCAACTCCATTGCTGTTGTGTGCTCCGTCCACTAGCAGAAACGGCTCCTTTGATACTATCTCCATGCGCCCCGGCCACACAGCTTCTTCAAGAGCGCTTTTTATCCTTTTATTCAGGTCTGTTTTCTCGCTCTTTGGCCCTGTCTTATCATATTGCATTTCATATTCCGGCCCGCCATAGTGCTTTCCCAGCACATACCGCGCCGCAAGCTCTGCCGCTGCAGCATTCTCCACTGAAATGTGCCACAAAGCCTCAGTGCATAGCCGCTGCAGCGTGCTATATCGCTTTGCTCCACAGTAATTATCCGTGCATGCTTTTTTTGCGCTTCCTGCTCAATCACCTGCATGGCACGTTTATCCTGCTGTTCCACCACCACTGTGCCGTTTTCCTTTATGATACCGGCCTTCTCAGCCGCTATATCAGCTATATCACTGCCAAGGATAGCCATATGGTCATAGCCTATCTTTGTAATAACGGCACATTGCGGTGTGCCGATTGCATTCGTTGAGTCAAGCCTGCCTCCGAGCCCTGTCTCAATGACCATATAATCGCACTGCTGCTCCTCAAAGTACAAAAGAGCCATGGCAAGGCAGTAGTCAAACATCGTAAGTCCTATGCCAAAATCTATATCAAGCAGATAGTTTCCAAGCCGTGTGACATCCTCCTTAGGTATCATACGCCCATCAACCGTGATGCGCTCCTCAAAATCTACCAGATGCGGTGATACAAACGTGCCTACTCATATGCTCTTTTTATATAAAAAAAAAAGCGCACACCGAGCCCTTTCCATTGGTGCCTGCCACATGGATATACGGTATTATGCGCTTTTGCTTTCCTTTTTCTCTCAGCACCTTTATGACCTGTGCTGTCACCACCACTCCCGGCTCATTGCCGAAACGGCGTGTGTTTTCTATTTTGTTTAAAACCTGTGTGTAATCTAAATTTCCCATGCCATCATTATAATATATCCGGCCGATAAAATAAAGACCATATCCTTATACTGCTATAATAATGCCCCCGTCATTTGCATACATGCTTGAGATGCCGGCAGTATCCACAATGACAATCTTCTTAAATCTGGCAAGTTTCTCAAGGCATGCCTTCACATACTGTGCACGCTCCGGGCAGTTGCAATGTGAAATTGCAAGAATCCTGTGCTCACAGTCCTTTGTGGCAGCCACAACATCCTCTACCATCTTGGCAAGTGCCTCTTCATGCCTCTGGCCTGGCCAAGCTGCTGGATTGAGCCTCATCGGTTGAGCCCATGACAGGCTTTATGTTTAAAGTGCTGGCCACAAAAGCCTTCAGGTTGCTTAATCGTCCTGCCTTTCTTAATGTATCAAGAGTCTCAAGCACAAAGAAGGTATTCATTGAAGCTATATACTCCTCTGTCTGCTTTACAACCTCATCAAATGAAAGTCCACTCTCTTCAAACTCCTGTACCTTCATGCCGATTAGTGTCTCGCCTATAGATGCTGAGCGGGAATTGAATACATAGATTTGCTTGCCACAGTCCTCATGCTCCTCGTTGTACAGATTGACTGCTAAAACAGCGCTGTTGTATGAGCCGCTGAGCTTGCCCGAAAGTGTGACAACATAGATATGATCAGCCTCCCCCTCAAAGGCCTGCATATATTCCTCAGGAGACGGGCATGACGACTTTGGTCCCTTTACACTCTCCCTTACTCTTCTTAAGAAATCATGCTGGTCAAAGCTCTCATCATCGCGGATTCTGTATCCATCAACATCAAGCTCGAGTGCCACATTGCAAAAATGTCCATCCTTCTTAAGGCTATCTGTGAGCTCACCACAGCTATCTATTATAATCTTATACATATCTATTCCTCCTGCACTATATGATAATAAAAGTTTAAATTACTTTTTTAAAAGTTATTTCATTCCGTAACAAGTAGTTTCATTACTACGTCATATTAACACGAAAACTAAACTTATGCAAGAGGTTTCTGTATTTATTTTCCCATAATGGTTATCTGCCCTTTAATGGTACCCGAAAAAGGCCGTCACACAATCGCTTAAGGCTTTCATGTCGCGTACTCCCATAAGCTCACAGCTGAGTGCATTGCAAGAATAGGTATACCTATATCCACAGTCTTTACCGGCAAAAGCGTACCTGCAATCGAGCCCAGTGTGCTGCCGCCACGGCTGTCCGAACGGTTCACAAAACGCTGGTAAGGTATGCCCTTTTCATCACACAGCTGACATAGAATGGCGATAGCCTGTGCATCCGTAGCATACGACTGCGAGCACGCCTGCTTGATACAAAAACCTTTTCCCATGACAGGCATATTTGTGATATCCATCTTTTCCTTTTTATTAGGATGAAGCGCATGAGCCACATCGACAGACAAAAGCATGGCATCATATATGCTCTCATCTATTTCATTTTCTGAAAGGTCCATATTTCTTAAAATACGTCTGAGCATATCGTGAAGCATTATAGAGGCCGCGCCCTGCTTACTGTTACTTCCAATCTCCTCATGGTCAAAAAGCGCTATGATGTTTATTCCATCAGCTCTGTTTCCATCCTCTATGGCATCAAGAAGTGCCCTGCAGGATGACTGGTTGTCGATTCTCGGTGATGAAATCATGGTGTCATTCACACCGACAAAACAAGGCTCCTCCATACAAAATGTATTGAGCTCAAAGTCTATGATATCGCTCTTTTCCACAGACAGCTCTCTAGCCAGAAAGCTAAGGAAATAATCCGTGGTCCTTTCATCCTCAGGTATTGAATCAAGCACCGGCATCAGATCCACCTGATTATTTATCCCGACACCCTTATTCACATCCCTGTTCATATGAATGGCAAGATTTGGAATAATCATGACAGGCTTTTTAGACCTGTAGAGCACCATACGCGGATTGAACACATCCTCACTCTTTATAGCCACGCGCCCTGCCACTCCGAGAGGTCTGTCAAACCATGTGTTTAAAATCGGTCCTCCATACACCTCTACATTAACCTGTGCATATGAGTTTGTCATAAAATCCGGATTTGGCTTTATGCGAAGATATGGATAGTCTGTGTGAGCTGCCGCTATTCGCACCATATCCTTTTTGTTGTAGCCGCTTCCTACCGTAAACGCAAACATGGTCGTATCATGGTGATTTAAGACATACCTGCCACCGCGCACAAGCTTCCAGTCACCTGTATAATCTATCTCCTCAAATCCGTTTTCCAAAAGCTCCTGCTTTGCAGCCTTCACACACTCGCATGGTGAAACAGCCGCTTTTAGTAAATCAAATAATTTTTCCTGTTTCATGGATTGCCTCCTGTTTTCATTGCATAACGCATTTATTCTACCACGGACTTTACAATTATTCCAGTTGAACAGGCTTTATTTTTAAGGCTATTTTTATATCTATTTTTATGGCATAATCCGCGAATCTGATGTATGATATAATAATCGATAACTATTCAAAACCACTTAGAACAATCATTCGCTGTCACATACAATGTGGAAAATGAGGAGAAATTATGATATCAATTGAACTGACAGACACAAAGGACTTTATGAACAAGCTGCTTCGCACGGAAATCTTTGACAACTTCCTGCTCCAGGAGGCCGTCATCACAAAGGCAGCCTCATACGTCATAGATGGTCACCTGCAAAAGGGCTTTTACAGCTCCACAGAGCTTGAGGAAAATGGTATAGCGGGCTATAGCATACTCCCCTTTAGGATGCTTCGCACAAACTGCTTTGACCTGATAAAGGGCCGACAGACTCCATCGTCATTCAAGTTTGTCTTTCTGCTTTCACCTGAAAATATGGAGCACACCCTAAGCAGTCTGCACTCTGCTTTCACCGTGTCCGATATCAGTGGTTTTTTCATAAATATCAGGTATCAGAGCCAGCTTCTGACTCTGACAACCGGAATATCCTACAATATTTTTTCAGCGGATAAGACCTTAGACAGTGAATGGGATAAGCTTGTAATGAAATTTTTAGCAAATAATGACATAAACTTTAAAGAACTTTGACTTTATTGCTTTACATATTAAACCTGTTATGCTATTCTAACGTTAGTTGCGTAAGCAGCATTATTATTATTTGGAGGTACTTTCGATGAGCAAAGGTACAGTAAAATGGTTCAATAACCAAAAAGGTTACGGATTCATCACAGCCGAGGACGGAAAGGATGTATTCGTACATTTCTCAGGACTTAACATGGAGGGCTTCAAAACTCTCGAGGAAGGTGCAGCAGTAGAGTTCGATATCACTGATGGCGCTAAAGGTCCACAGGCAGTTAACGTTGAGGTAGTTAAATAATTTTGACCCCTCAGGCAATCTAGTTTCTATGTACCTTTTTCTTTATTATATATTTAGGTAAAATTATAGTTACAAAAATGTTAATTGGGGAATAAGATATAAGAATCATGATTAAAAAAGAAGAGTTCATTTTGAACTCTTCTTTTTTGTGCTTTTTTATTTGAATGATTTTAGTTGTTTACACGATGATGAGACATCGGTGAGCTTGTGGTGAGTGGTAAAAATGTATAACCATTCGCCTGTCCCCACTGGATAATCTGCTCGACCGCATTGACACTGAAATCCTTTATGTCGTGCTGCAATACAACTGATACGTTGTGGCTCTGTACTCCTGAAATGACATTCTGCACTACCTGTTCCGTGCTGATTGGCTTGCTGTTTGCATCTCCGCTCGATACATTCCAGTCACAGTATAAAAGCCCTCTTGCTGTCACATCATTTACGAGCTGTGTCATAATGCCCGGACAATAATCCTTGCTCACAGTATTTGATGAGCCTCCCGGGAATCTGATGATTGACGCATCATTTCCTGTCTGTGCCTTTATGATACTGTTCATCTGCTCAAGGTCATCAAAAAATGCCTGCTCACTTGTATATATCTGGTTGTATTTGTGGCTGGCAGAGTGGATAGCCACTGTATGTCCTCTCTTTGCCTCCTCTGCTATCATGTTCTGATAGTCAGGATGTGTATTTGTAACAAAGAAGGTGGCCTTTACATTGTATTTATCAAGCACATCTAATAGCCCCTGTGTATACTTTCCGGGACCATCGTCAAAGGTCAGATAAATAATCTTGTTGCCCGGATTTACTGTGTCTGCCGTGGCAGCCGGATCATACACACTGACCACTCTTGTAGCTGTAGCCTTATTGCCTGATGAATCTGAGACCTCATATGTCACAGTATACTTTCCTGCCTTATCCTTATCTACTTATCTCCTGATACCTTGACACTGTCTGTAATGTCTCCGTCACAATTGTCTGTTGCCGTATATCCCGGATCACTGTACTTATCACCCTTTTTAACTGACATAAAATCATCACCCGAAAGCTTTATCTGCGGTGCAGTGGTATCTGTGACATGCACAGTCCTTTTGACCTCGCTCTCATTCTTTGACGAGTCAGCGACACTGTACTTTATCTCATAGTCTCCCGGCTTTGAAGTATCGACAGCTCCTGTGACTGATACCTTGTCTGTCAGATCCCCATCATAGTTGTCTGTTGCCGTATATCCCGGGTCACTGAACTCGCTGCCTGCCTCTACAGTCATCTCTGCATCGCCATTTAATGTAATCTCCGGAGCCTTCTTATCCCTCACCTCAACCTTGATTGTCTGTGTCGCAGTTTTTTTTACCGTATTGAGCAGTTACCTTTATCTCGTATGAACCTGTCTTTGTCGCATCGACATTACTGTCTATAGTGCATTTTATCTCTTTTCCCTTTCGGTTTATAAGCCTGCCTCTGACATACGCCTTGATTTTTGGTACCTCAAACTTTTTGCCATACTCAACAGTAATACCGTTTTTGAACTTGCTGCTGAACTCAATGTGTGAGTCAAAGCATGTGATATATACTATAAACGCCACCACCAGAACTATTGCAGCCGTAAGTATGCCGATAATCATCTTTTTATTTTTGTCCATTTTTCCAATCCTCTTTAGCATTTTATAATTATTCTCTCTATATTATTACTCAAACCTGATAATATTATTTCAAGCAGTATCTATTATAGCGTTAAACAATCTTTTTTGCTACTGCAAATTCCTTGAGAATTTCTTAATGTTGGCTTCATATATTTCATTTATGTTACAATTGTTTCTTTATCATGAATACCTCCGGTGCAGTCTTAATAAGTAATTAATTTATTTAATATATTTGTTACTATTCAGTTCTCAATATGACTAACCACATATCTTTTTGCAGATATTCGCAATCACAAAAATCCCCCGAACAAGTCGGGGGATTTAAAAAGCTTATGCTGTAACAATCATTTTATTACTGCTCCTTACGGTGCATCTCAAATGTCTCCATATGGTAGTTGGCGATGTTGTCACGAATCTTTCTGTCATCTGCTCTGCTTAAGAGATCATCACGGAACTTCTTGGTAGATACCATGTCATTGTATGAGCTTGGTCCGCCTACGCAGCCGCCCTCACATGCCATTCCCTCAATGAAGTTCTCAGGAAGCTTGCCTGCCTTCATGAGAGAAGTGCCTTCTTACACTCTGCTGCTCCGTTTGCCTTGCAAACCTTACAATCAACATCCTCGCCTTTTTCCTTCATGCTCTCGATTACGGCTGCTGTAACTCCGCCTGAGTTTGCGAAACGCTTACCGAATACTGAGCCCTCCTGATATGAGGTATCATCAGCCTCAAGCTGTACTCCCTTTGCCTTCATAATAGCACGAATCTCGCTGAAGGTAAGTACATAGTCTGCATTGCCCTCTATCTTCTGATCATGTACCTCTGACTTCTTGGCAACACATGGTCCGATGAATACTGTAACTGCATCAGGGTCCTTTGCCTTTATCATTCTTGAAACTGCACACATAGGTGAAACAGTTGTAGAAATCTTGTCAGCAAGCTCAGGATAATGCTTTCTAACCATATTTACAAATCCAGGACAGCATGATGTAACCTTCTTCTCTCCTGCCTCGTATGCCTCAAGCCATTCGTCAGCCTCGTATGCTGCTGTCATATCTCCTCCGAGTGCTACCTCAACAAAACCGTTGAAGCCAACTGCCTGCATAGCCTTCTTCCAGCTGTTCATAGTGATGTTTGCTCCAAACTGTCCCTCTGCTGCAGGTGCAACCATAGCGTATACATGCTTGTTCTCTGACTTGATTGCATCGATTACATCTACGATGTATGTCTTTGATCCGATAGCTCCGAATGGACAGCTGTGGATACACTTACCACATCTGATACATTTGCTCTCATCAATCACTGAAATGCCGTACTCATTGTATGTAATGGCATTTACAGGACAAGAGAACTTACATGGTCTCTTTAAATGAGCGATAGCGTTGTAAGGGCATGCCTGGGCACAGCGTCCACACTCCTTACACTTCTGTGGGTCGATATGTGAGCGGAGACGTCCTGCTCGATTGCTCCGAACTTACATGCATTGATACAAGCCTTGCCAAGACAGTTCTGACAGTTCTCAGTAACTGTGTAGCTTGAAATTGGGCAATCCTCACATGCTGAGCTGATTACCTGGATGATATTGCCGTCATCGTTTGCGCTTGGTGCTTTACCCTCTGCAAGTCTGACACGTTGACGGATGATCTCTCTCTCCTTGTAGATACAGCAACGGAACTGAGGTGTCGGTCCCGGAATCAGTGTAAATGGGATGTCATCTCTGATCTCATCGAGGTTACCTGCAAATGCAGCCTTTGCAACCTCAAGCAAAACTGCATGTTTGATTTTGATTACGTTTTCGTCAGCGTACATATTATCTCCTTTTCCTTAAAATAATGTATATTTTGTTACCTAATAAATTACATACTTAGAAGAATCATTACATCATGTGACACTTCCCATATCACATGACCTGATTCCTCTAAAAAAATGCTCCTAGTATTTATCTACTAGGAACATTCTACAAAATTTTTTAAAATTTTTCTACCCTTGTATTCATCAAAATACAAAGAATTGTTATTTTTTTCACAATAGCAGCGATTTCAATAAGAATTACTCATGCGCAGTGCATCAATAGGGTTCAGGTTCGCTGCCTTGTATGAAGGTAGCATACCAAATATGATTCCGATTGCCATTGAAAAAAGTACCGCAAGTATAGCTGCTGCCGGGCTTATCGCTGTCGGCGTGCCATTTAGCATTGAGATGACCTTCGAGAGTATCACCCCGACAAGCACTCCGACTAATCCTCCAAGGCTTGTGAGCACAACTGCCTCTGTGAGGAACTGACCTAGGATTGCTCCCTTTCCTGCTCCGATTGCTTTTTTAAGTCCTATCTCTGAGGTACGCTCTGTGACTGACACAAGCATGATATTCATGACGCCGATACCACCGACGAGCAGTGATATTCCGGCAATCCAGATGAGCATCATGTTGGTTGACTGGCTGAGCTGCTGTATCTGCTTTGCCTGCTCCTGTAAATCCTGTGCCTTGTAGGTCACATCAGAGCCGTCTGTGACATTTAGATTGCTGTTAAGTATCTCCTCAGCAGCCTTTCCCACTGTAGTCATGGTATCCGTGCTGTCTGCCTTAAGCAAAAGGTTCTGTGGCTCATCATAACCAAATATGACAGGCCATGTGCCGCTTGGCACAAATACATTGCCCTGGCTGTCATCATAGGCATACATATAATAATCATCCATTGAATTTATTACCAGGTCATAGCTGTCCTTTTCCGTGACTACACCGACTACTGTAAACGGATATCCCTGTATCTCTACTGTCTTGCCGAGCGCGCTCTCTCCTGAAAACAGGCTGCTCTCCACGCTCTCGTCGATAAGAGCCACCCTGCGGGCCTTTGCATAATCATTCTTTGAGAAGCCTCTGCCCTTCATGACTACATAGCTTGCTGTGTCGAAATATCCGTCATCGACACCTGTTATATTGCCGCCTGAAAGCGCCGTGTTCAGATAATAGACTGCATTGTAAGCCTGTCTTGTGCGGTAAAGTGCTGCATTTTGCACATGGTCGAGCTCCTTTATGCTGTCAAGTGTGGCAGCCGATACCTCTGTCACTCCTGCCGGCGCCGAATCATATGACAGATCCATATCATAACCATCCTTCTGCAGTGTGACCTTTACGTTATTACTTCCTGAACCTATAAGGTTCTTTTCTATCTGTTCGTTTGTGCCCTGAATTGTGGAAACAATCGCAATAATTGCTGCAATTCCGATGATGATTCCAAGCATGGTCAGAAACGAACGCATCTTATGTGACCAGATTCCCCTAAAGGACAATCTAATATTTTCAAGCATCTTTAATCCTCCCTGCTAAACTAATACATACCATCTTCGGACACCTTGGTTTTCTCGCCTTCTCTGACTCCATACGGGAATGCGATATAGTCATCATTTGTCAGGCCTGACTTTATCTCCACATATGAGCCCCAGAGCGACTTGCCTGTTTTGACAGACTGCTTTTTGAGCTTTCCGTTGTCATCCTTGTATATATATGACTGTCCGTTTTCTGTTCTGACATATGACTTGTCGATATAAAGACCACTGTCAGAGCCCTCTGATGACGTATCTATAGTAAGCTGCAGCGAATCGCCCTTTTTGAGATTCTGTGGATTCTCAATGTATGCAGTGTACTCATAGAATGATGAGTTTGGATTGCTGTCTCCATAGTAGTTAACACTGTCTGACGGCACATTACTTATCTCTGATATCGTGCCTCATAGGTATCACCTGTCATGTAGTTGACTGCTGATACGCTCTGCCCTACCTTTACTGTATCCAGATCCAGCTCACCGATTGTTCCGCTGATATACAGTCCTGAGGCTCCTGAAAGCTGCAGGAACGGTGTACCGTCCTGAGGTGGATTGGCAGGATCACAAACTGTTGTCACAATTCCATCCTTCTTTGCATATACCACGCCATCCTCAAGCTCGCTCTGCAGTTCCTTTAAATCAGCCTGTGCAATTCTCTTTTGTAAATCAACATCTGCAACACTTCTTGTCTGCTCCTTTATGGCATCCTTAAGCTCATCTGCTGTGTATGTCTTTTCTTCTGCTGCGGTATCAGCTTCTGTCTGTGCGGCCTGTTCTGTGGCATTGTCTGCTACGGCATCTGACGGCTCATTTACTGCTGTATCAGCAGAAGCATTTCCTGTTGTAATTGAACCTGCAAGGAAAAGCTTTATCTCATCGCTGTCATCATAGCTGCCAAGCTTATCTCCTCTTACGATAAGCTCCATATCAGGTGCGTTAGCATCTCCTATTACAAACCGGGCTACCGCACTCTTATCAGCAAGTGTATTCAAAAGCGATCCGGCTACATATGAAGCCTCTGTGCATGTAAATACATAGGGATCATCCTCTGTACCTCTTCCCTTAGCCTCTGACAAATCCGATATCACATCATGCTGTTCATCAGGCTTTTGCTCAGGTGCAGCCGGCTGTGTGTCAGGCTGTGGCTCAGGTGTAACAGGAGTCTCAGGCTGCTTTGCAACCGGCTTAGTATTCTTTAGCTTATCAAGCTTCTGCTTTTCCGATACAAGCTGGTTCTCAAGACTCTGTATCTCAAGCTGCTTCATCTCAACCGAGAGTGAAAGACTCGTCACATCATATGCAAGGAGCTTATCCCCGGCCTTTACCTGCTGATCCTTTGTGACATAAACCTCTGTCACCTTCTGTCCATCCTTTAAATTGATTGTCTGACATGCATCGTCACACACCATTCCCTCACTGGTCATGGATGTGCTGTCGTTTGTCGTGCTGATCATTGAAACACTCATGACGGAAGCAAGCCCCTTGGAGTTCTTGTAATAAACCACTCCTGTGATGCTTCCCGCTACAACTGCAACTACAAGGACAGCTATTATAATGATCTTAATTCTCTTTTTCTTTTTCATTACCTGCCTCCTGTCCTTCCTCTGTTATCTCGCCGTCTATGATGTGGACGATGCGCTTTGCCTGCTCGGCTACCTTTCTGTCATGTGTAATCATGACAACCGTCACACCGGACTCATTAAGGCTCTCAAAGAGCTCAAGCACCTGCCTGCCTGACTTTGAGTCAAGTGCTCCCGTAGGCTCATCCGCAAGCAGAAGCTTTGGATGATTTACCATAGCTCTCGCTATCGCCACTCGCTGCTTCTGTCCTCCTGAAAGCTGTGTTGGCTTAAAATCAGCCCTGTCTGAAAGCCCTACGCGCTCCAATGCCTCCATACCCATCTGCCTTCTGTCCTTTTTGCTCACACCGGCATATATGAGTGGCAGGCATACATTGTCAAGTGCGCTCTCACGCGGCATGAGCTGGAAATTCTGGAATACAAATCCTATTGTATCCCGTCTGACTCTCGTAAGCTCCTTTTCCTTGAGCTCACTGACTTGTCTGCCGTCAAGTATATATGTGCCCGATGTTGGCAGATCAAGACATCCCACAATATTCATGAGAGTGGTCTTGCCAGAGCCCGACGGTCCCATGATTGCCACGTACTCTCCCTCCTCAATCTGGAGTGAAACATCCTTTAAAACCGGAACCACAAGCTTATCCTGGTCGTAGTTTTTGTAAATATGCTGGAGTTCTAGAATCATCTACTGTACCTCCGCGTCACCTGAACCGGTGGCATCTGCAGCACCTTCGTCCATTGTGCCATCATCAACCGGACCGCCCTCAGTGCCCTCAAGCATCTGGTCATCAAGAGCTTCTGTACCCATATTATCATAAACTGTGTCTTCACCGCCGCCATTTTCAATGTACTCTTCCCATGTCTGTGCCGGCTCACCCTCATAAAGGTCATCCGATGCCCACACTATGTAGTCATCCTTTGAAAGCCCTGATTTGATTTCATACATCATGAGATTCTCGTCATAGTCTCCAAGCTCAACCTTTGTCTTCTCAAGCTTATCCTTTTTATTAAGTGTCCAGACATATGCATCATCGCCATCCTTTACAACGTAGCTCTCATCAATCCATATGCCTTCCTTCATCTGTGTCTGTCCAAAATCCGGCTCCACATATACATGCTGTCCTAAAAGCATATCGCCTGTGCCTGTAAGCTGCACATAGAAGTTGTACTTTGAGGCCTTCTGCTCGCTGTTTCCATCATCATACATGCCTGAATTGCTGTTATCAGTCTGAGGATTCTCAGTGTCAACCTTGCTGATGGTACCCTGCCAGGTCTTTGACTCATCAACTCTTGAGCGCACGATAACTGCCTGCCCCTCTGCCAGTCCGCTGTTTAAAAAGCTCTGCTCATCGATTGTGCCCTTTACCCTGTAATCGCCGGTGGCAACAATTGTCATAAATGCAGAATCTGCTGTGTCTGCACTCTGATTCTCATTGATTTTCTTAACAACACCGACCATTGTGCTATTTACAGTGGCATTTTTGATGCTCTCATCGTACTTTTCTATCTCTGCCTTCTTCGTGGCAACATCGTACTGTGTCTGCTTCTGCTGTGTCTGCACCTGCTGAATCTGCAGTGTATAGTCAAGCTGCTGATCCTTTGACGCTTCCTTCTTTTCCTTGTTGAGCTGCTCTATCTGGGCATCATAGCCGGAAAGCGTATTGTTTAAGCTCTCAAGCTCAAGCGTGGCACTTTCCTTTTTCGCAGCAAGATCCTTTGTATCATAGGTAAAAAGAGGTGTACCCACCTGTACCTCATCACCCTCTGACACGAGAATATCCTTTACTTTTTTCTCACTATCAGCCTTGATATCCATGCTATCGGCTGCTTCCACGACACCGCTGTACCTGTCAGTGCTTCCCGCCTGATACATGACATCAGAGACCTTGTTTGCATACACCCCCGATGCCTTTTTTGCATTCTTTCCCTTTGTCATTGCAATGACAACAGCTGACACAATAACTGCTATAATCAGCACAACTGCAATCACTGAAATGATAATCTTTTTCTTTTTACTCATTTCGACCTCCCGGTTTCTTATAATTAATTGATTGATTATGAATTAATCATACCAAATATATATTGCATCTGTCTTTTAAGATTTTTTTAATATTTTACTAATAAAAAATGGAGGTTAGTATGGAAATAGCTTTTAGTGAGAAAATTTCCCCACAGCTGTCCGCTGCCCTGCTGTCCACACCTTATGAGCTCGGGAAAGAGGGCGGGCTTTCAAGCGGCTATCTGCCGGAGAGTGACAGCTGGGAAGTGATAGTGAAATATGTCGGTGACATCGAAAAAATAAAAGAAAAATATCCTTCTGTGCTCATCACAAAACTGCTCGGAAACTATGCGGTGCTTGTAATTGAAAAATCCCTTGTAAATACCGTCGCCCTGTGCGATGAAATCATATATATGGAAAAGCCAAAGCAGTTTAACTACGATGTATACGAGGCTCGCAGGCCTCATGCATCACTCCCGTACACACCAATCTATATAATCTGACCGGAAAAGGCGTGCTCATAGGCATTATCGACTCCGGAATTTACTATGCCCATCCGGCTTTTATACAGGATGGTGTAAGCAGAATTGCCTATCTGTGGGACCAGACTGTTTCCGATGATTCCTCACGCAGTGATATCATCCCTTTCGGCACCTTATATGACCGCGATACAATCACCAAAGCATAAATGCAGAAAACAGCTTAGAAATGCAGCGCATCTGCCCAAGCATCGACATATCCGGGCACGGCACTCATGTGGCAGGAATCGCTGCCGGAAACGGAAATGGTAATGATAATGAACAAAACACAAAATACCGCGGTGTTGCTTATGAAAGCACTCTTATAATCGTAAAACTCAAAACCTCAGGCGGTGCCAGCTTTCCCACAACCACGCAGATTATGCTGGCAGTAGACTTTTGCATAAGAAAATCCATCGATATGAATATGCCTATAGCCATAAACCTAAGCTTTGGCACAAGTAACGGCTCGCACAGCGGTACCTCACTGCTTGAAACATACCTGGACTATATAGCAGAAAACTACCGCTGCGCGGTCTCTGTCGGCTCAGGTAACGATGGAGCCGGCTTTGGTCATGCAAACGGCAAATCATACCCTGCCGATGCAGAGCTTGCGATAGGCTATCCTGAGCCATCTCTTTCCATAGATTTATGGAAGAAATACTGGGATGAGATACAGCTGCAAATTACCGCCCCAAATAATGATATGCTGGAGATTCCAGATACAATTACCAATCAGGCAAAAGGCTTTACATACAGATACCGGCTCGATGGAACAGACATATATATAACAGGCGGCGGTCCCTCACCCTACTCTCCCTTTCAGGAAATATTCATTGACTCATGGGAGCAGAATACATCTCACCCGGCATCTGGAAAATATCGCTTGTGCCCATATCTGTAAAGGACGGTTCATGGGATATATGGCTGCCGTCAGGTGCTCTGCGCAATGCACAGACCTCATTTATCAATGCATCACCCGATATCACCCTGACCATCCCCTCGACCTCACAAAATGTCATCTCTGTCGGAGCCTATGACAGCCGCACAAACCGCACAGCTGCCTTTTCCGGCCGAGGCTATACCTGGCCTTTGACAGCATAAAGCCTGATATAATTGCGCCCGGTGTGGACATTATTTCATGTTCAAACACCGGAGGCTACACTTCAAAAACAGGGACATCTATGGCTGCACCGTTTGTGACCGGTGCGGCAGCGCTCCTGATGGAATGGGGCATTGTGCGTGGAAATGACCTCTATATGTATGGCGACAAGCTTAAAGCTTCTCTCATAAAAGGTGCAGGTGAAAATGTATTCACAGCTGTCTCAAGGACAGCCTCTGAAAATACTTCCAAAAACACAAAATACCCCAACCTGTGACGGGCTGGGGTACATTGTGCTTACTGGATAGTATTCCTTAACGGAAGCTGCTATTCGTATACGTGCTTCTGATGCTTCTTTGCATCTGCCTTATTCTTTTTCTTCAATGGATGCTTTGGGTTTTTATCCATTATAATCGCTTCCTTCCGTTCGTTCTGACTACATTATACACCTGCAATCAGCACTTGTCAAGTTAGAGTGCTATTTTTAATTAATTGTTTATATTCATTGTGAAATCACAATCATTTTGATGTTAAAGCACTAATTTGTATGCACAATTATTGACAGTTTGCTATATTTAATTTTTATCTCTTCATCCCACTCTTTTTTGACACAGTCATCGCAATTGCGAAAACACATCATTACATAGCTGCCAGATATACAAAATATGCCGCATAGCAAAGCAGCATCACCACTCCGCATGGCTTTCTAAGCTCTTTATGTCTTATCGTACCGCCCCACAGGAGCACACCGCACAGTATTGCCACAACTGTATCAATCACAAACCTGCTCTCAAACGGTACCGGACAAATGAGAGCTACTGTACCAATTACAAAGAGTATATTAAAAATATTGCTGCCGACTATATTTCCTATTGCAATTCCTGCATTTCCCTTGCGTGCTGCTGAAACAGATGTCACAAGCTCCGGCAGTGATGTACCGAATGCCACGATCGTAAGTCCGATAAAGCGCTCACTCATGCCGCAGGCTCTCGCTATAGTTGTGGCACCGTTTACGACAAGCTGGCTTCCAATTACGACGCAAACACCGCCAAGCACAATAAAGAGCAGGCATTTCCATACCGGATATAGCTTTACTGGCTGCTCATCGCCACTATCATTGCCCTTTTTTGCCAGAAGATACAAATAAAGCAGATATGCAATAAATAAAATCCACAGTATAACTCCCTCAATGAATGTGATTTCATTGCCTGTCATTCCCATCACGAGAAGCACTGCTGTGATAAGAAGCATATACGGTATCTCGTATTTGAAGGTGGTTTTTTGTATGGCTACATTTGTGATAAGTGCTGTCACTCCAAGTATTATAAGGATATTTAGTATATTGCTGCCGACTATATTACCTACAGTGATACCCGCATTACCCTTTATTCCTGCAGTGATGCTGACTGCCGCCTCCGGCAGCGACGTCCCCATCGCCACAATCGTCAGTCCAATCACAAGCTGCGGAATACCAAATTTCCCGGCGAGCGCCGCAGCTCCATCCACAAACACATCCGCGCCCTTCACCAGTGCTACAAAGCCTGCTATAAGCAGTAAAATTGCTACAAAAATCATAATTTTCCTCCTTCTGCTGTCCTTTTTAAGGATGCCTGATTAATTGATAGATACATCTATGTCCTATCAGCAGAAGGCTTTTATATACAAAAAAGGCGACACTTCTGCTGTATAAAACAACAAAAGTCTCGCCATTTAATCACTCTCCGGATTGCTGCCATATATGTATGATATGTATGAGCAATCGTACTGACGGATAAGTAAGCACTTTCGTGCCGGCTACTCCCTTTCACTTATATACTATGATATGTCAACGCAGGGTATTCGTCAAGAGAAAGTTTTTCTTGCCTTTATCACGCTAACGTGGTAGCATGGTTACTAAATAAACTATTAAAGAGGTACTACAAATGAAAACATCAGAAATTATTGTATTTATCGTCTATCTGCTGTGCATGCTGGGTATCGGTATCTTCTTCTTCGTGAAAACCAGAAACGGTGGAGAAAAAACCTACTTCCTTGGTGGACGTGAGATGGGACCATGGGTTGCGGCACTGTCAGCCGGGGCCTCAGACATGAGTGCATGGGTGCTCATGGGACTTCCTACTTCTATCTATGCACTGGGCTTAGGTCAGGTATGGATTCCTGTGGGACTTGCAATCGGCTACACAATAAGCTGGCTGCTAGAGGCACCGAGACTACGCAAATTCTCGATTGTAGCCAATGACTCAATCACCATTCCGCAGTATCTGACCAACAGATTCCTGTCCAAATCACTTGCACTGCAGGTAATATGTGCAATTGTGTTTTTGGTTGCATACACTATTTATGCGGCATCAAGCGTAAAGGCATGCGGTACTCTTTTCCACACTGTAATAGGAATGGATCCACAGATTGCCATGTACCTTGCTGCAGTGGTCATCGTAGGCTATACCTTCCTCGGCGGCTTCTCGGCTGTATGCTGGACCGATTTTTTCCAGGGCATGCTCGTGCTTGGTTCTATGTTTATAGCACCGATTTTTGCAGCATTTATGCTTGATACATCATCTATGTCAGCACTCCCGGGCGGTTACTTAAACCCATTCTCAAGCTGGCAGGATATCGTGTCAGGACTGGCATGGGGACTTGGTTACTTTGGTATGCCACATATCATTATCAGATTCATGTCCATCAAATCACAGAAGGATTTGAAGAAATCAGCAAAAATCGGAATTACATGGACTCTGCTTATTGTATTTTTTGCAACTTTAATCGGAGTAATCGGAAGACTTTTCCTTGGCTTTGACGAATCAATCAATGAAAACTCTCTTGTTTTCATCCAGATTGTAAGAAAGATTTTCCCTGGTGTTATCTCAGGTATACTCCTCTCAGCAGTGCTTGCCGCTTCCATGAGTACCGCAGACAGCCAGCTGCTTGCTGCTTCATCTGCTTTCTCGAGTGATGTGTACAAGCCTGTCATCAGAAAAGGCAAGGCAAGTGACAAAGAGATGATGTGGACCGGCCGTATTGTCGTTCTTGGAATCGCTGTTGCAGCACTCATCATTGCATCAAACCCTAATGCCGGCTCTATCATGGCACTTGTTTCCAATGCATGGGGTATCTTTGGAGCTGCCTTTGGACCTGCAATCATGCTCAGCCTCTTCTGGAAGCGCTTTAACTTCAAGGGTGCTGTTGCAGGAATCATAACAGGTGCTGCCGTTGATATATTGTGGTATGCATTCCTCACATCAACCGGAATCTACGAGCTGCTGCCGGGATTTGTTTTCGGACTTATCGCAGCCGTTGTTGTGACACTTTGCACAAATGAGCCTTCAAAAGAGGTTTATGAGCTCTTCGATAAAGCCGAAAAGTTTGATGAATAATTAAAGTAATTAATCATTTAAAAACATAAGTAAAACCGTCGTACCCTGCTATTTACGGCCCCGGTACGACGGTTTTATTTTTTTCTTATGCTTTATGTTGTGCTTTTAGAATGGTCTGTCTCAAATACAATTCCTTTAACTTCTACAGATGAAGCACTCGCTCTTTAATCTCCTGGGTTCTTCCCTGATTCCAGAACTGTGTGCCTATATAGCCGCATGTACGGCGGGCTACACTCATCTTGTTCTGGTCACGATTGCCACAGTGTGGGCACTCCCAGATAAGCTTGCCTGAGCCCTCTTCCTCTACGATTTTGATTTCTCCGTCGTAGCCGCATACCTGGCAATAGTCGCTCTTTGTATTCAGCTCTGCGTACATGATATTGTCGTAAATGTACTGCATTACTGAAAGCACTGCAGGGATATTGTCCTGCATGTTTGGTACCTCCACGTAGCTGATAGCGCCACCCGGAGACAGCTTCTGGAACTGAGACTCAAACTTTAGCTTGTCAAATGCATTAATCTTCTCTGTTACATGCACATGGTAGCTATTTGTAATATAGTTCTTGTCGGTAACACCCTTGATGATACCAAAGCGCTTCTGTAAGCACTTAGCAAACTTATAGGTGGTAGACTCAAGCGGTGTGCCATATATACTGAAATCGATGTTTGACTCCTTTTTCCACTGCTCACACGCATCGTTTAAGCGCTGCATTACCTTAAGTGCAAACGGTGTGCCTTCCTTTGGCTCTGTGTGTGATACTCCCTTCATATAGCGCACACACTCACAAAGTCCTGCATAGCCGAGTGAGATTGTTGAGTATCCGTTAAATAATAATGGGTCTATCACCTCTCCCTTTTTCAGACGTGCAAGTGCTCCGTTCTGCCAGAGAATCGGTGCTACATCGGATTTGGTACCAAGAAGCCTCTTATGTCTGCACATAAGTGCTCTGTGACACAGCTCAAGTCTCTCATCAAGTATCTTCCAGAATTTTTCCTCATCCTTTTCTGATGAGCATGCCACATCAACGAGATTTAAGGTGACTACACCCTGGTTGAAACGACCATAGTATTTACGCTTGTTTGGATCAAAGTTCTTGCATGTGCCACATTGCCTGCTGTCTGTGAGCATCTGTCCACTGTGAGGAATGAACGGCAGCCCATGCATGTATACACATCTCCGTCCTTAAGCTCCTTCATGACCTTCTCTGAAATATAATCAGGCACCATTCTCTTTGCAGAACACTGTGCCGCAAGCACTGTGAGATTCCAGTACTTTGAATCCTCTGTGATATTATCATCCTCAAGCACATATATGAGCTTAGGGAATGCCGGTGTGATATATACACCCTTTTCGTTCTTTACACCCTTTATTCTCTGGTGCAGCATTTCCTCAATGATTGCGGCAAGATCTGCCTTTGTCTGCGGATCGGATACCTCATTCAGGTACATGAATACTGTGATAAACGGTGCCTGTCCATTTGTAGTCATGAGTGTGATGACCTGATACTGAATCATCTGCACACCGCGGTTGATTTCCTCCTTGACACGGAGCTCTGCTACCTCGTTGATTTTTTCTTCATCTAAATCAAGGCCTACGCTCTCGAATTCCTTTTGCACCTGCTTTCTGAACTTCTCACGACTGACCTGTACAAATGGTGCCAGATGTGCAAGCGAGATACTCTGTCCACCATACTGTGAGCTGGCAATCTGTGCGATAGCCTGTGTAGCAATGTTGCAGGCTGTTGAAAAGCTCTTTGGTGTGTCAATCATAGTCTCACTGATTACTGTGCCGTTCTGAAGCATGTCCTCAAGGTTTACAAGACAGCAGTTGTGCATATGCTGTGCAAAATAATCTGCATCGTGGAAATGGATAAGCCCCTTCTCATGAGCCTCCACTATATCCTCAGGAAGCAGGAAACGGCGTGTGATATCCTTGCTCACCTCACCTGCCATATAGTCACGCTGCACGCTGTTTACAGTAGGATTCTTGTTGGAGTTTTCCTGCTTTACCTCCTCGTTATTGCACTCAAGAAGGCTAAGAATCTGCTGGTCCGTAGAGTTTGACTTACGGACGATGGCTCTCTTATATCTGTAAGTAATGTAGTTTCTGGCTACGGTAAAGGCACGCTTGTTCATGAGCTGGTTCTCCACCATATCCTGTATCTCCTCAACGCTTGGAGAGCGCTTCATGTTCTCACATGCAGTCTCCACGTTGCTTGCAATTTCCTCAATCTGATCAGCAGTAAGCTTCTCATAGTCCAGCACTGAATCGTTTGCCTTTCTAATGGCAGCTACTATTTTGGCTGCATCAAATATGTCCTCACTACCGCTTCGCTTGATGATTTTCATGTAAATTTCTCCTCTCTGTATACTATATTTCATATAATGTAGTGTACTATATATAGTATTGTCATCCAATACGCATACTATATATATGCATTTTATCATGTGTAATGGCACAAAATATGCAGCTATAAATGAGATGTAATCATTAATTCATGTCACTGCCCTGCAATGTAAAGCGGGCTTTTCACCAAACAATTACGATATAGCTACATATAAAATGCCATATTATTTAATACAAATCTGTGCATCTGTCTTTTGATGACAATCTAAATTATACAAGATATTGTTGCTATGTCAATACGCTCAACAATATTTTGTAGCATTTTGACTTATTGCACAAAAAAAGCCACAATATTTATGCTACTTTTTCAACTCTGTAATTATTTTGTTACTTGTTAAGCTTTTCCATATTGTCAATCACTCTGTCCAAAAAGCCAAGCATCATGTTAAACTCCTCCTTAGAAAAGCCTTCGTGCATGGCTTCCTCTATTACCATTATATTTTCCCTCACCCTGTTTTCGTGGTCCAGTGCTTTTTGCGTCAGCTCAATCCTTTTAAGCCTTGCATCATTTTCCATAGGTGTGCGCGCAATATAGCCGTTTTTTTCAAGACTTTTAAGCATATTTGTCACTGTGGCTCCTGACAGATGAAACTTTGCTTCGATATCCTTTTGAAATATATTTTGGTCCTGATTATCCATTATATATCCAATCATCATACCCTGGCTTCGCGGTATACATTCTGTTTTACTGCACCTTTTTCTGTCAAAATATCTGTCTATGCTCCTGCTGATGCGGTTTATCTTGTGTCCTAAGTATTTATCCGGTGTAAACTCCTTCATATCTGAAATCCTTTCATAGATTTTTCTTGACAATAAAAAAAGTATATCTATAATATAGTTAGCACACTAACTAATTAAATGCAAGTATTTTTTTAGTTAACCACATTACCATAAATGTGGGAAGTTTGTTTTAATCAAATATAAATATAAGAAGAAAGGACAAAACATATGTTAAAAACACTAGGTGCCCAAATAAAGGAATACAAATGGGCTTCGATTGCGACACCTGTTTTCATGCTGCTTGAGGTGGCTGTGGATACCATAATCCCTCTTCTCATGGCATCAATCATCGACAACGGTGTCAATATGGGCGACACAAGGCATATCTATATCATGGGTGTGTGGATGATTGTCGCAGCACTGTTTGGTCTTTTGACAGGATGTCTCGGTGCAAAATATGGTGCAAAGGCCGCCATGGGCTTTGGAAAGAATCTGCGTGCTGCAATGTTTCGCAATATCCAGACCTTTTCCTTTGCAAATATCGACAGATTCTCATCCGCGAGTCTTGTCACACGTATGACAACCGATGTGACCAACATCCAGAATGCTTACATGATGCTGCTTCGCATGGCTATGAGAGCCCCTGCGTCCATAATATGTGCGATGGCTATGACATTTTTCATCAGCCCTCGCCTTGCGACAATATACTTAATCGCTGTCATTGTGCTTGGAGCTTTACTGCTTTTCATCAGTAAGGCGGCCATGAAATACTTCGACAGAGCCTTCAGGCGCTATGATGACCTGAATGAAAGCGTACAGGAAAACGTATCCGCTATCCGCGTTGTAAAGGCATACGTCCGTGAGGATTATGAGAAGAAACGTTTTTCAAAGGCAGCACAGAATATCTACGACGTATTTGTGAAGGCAGAAAGCCTTGTGGTATACAACTCTCCGCTCATGCAGTTTACAGTGTATGCCTGCATCCTGTTAATAAGCTGGCTCGGAGCTCATATGGTGGTAAGCAGCTCTCTCACTACAGGTGATCTGATGGCTCTTCTCACCTATTGCATGAATATTCTGATGAACCTCATGATGCTCTCCATGGTTTTTGTAATGATTTCACTCTCACTCGCATCTGCAAGACGAATCAGCGAGGTATTAAATGAGCAGAGCACACTGCACAATCCAAAGGAACCGCTTTACGATGTGCCTGACGGAGCATAAGCTTTAAGCATGTATCCTTCAGATATTCAGACACCGCTGAAACTCCGGTTCTGTCAGATATAAATCTAGACATAAAATCCGGTGAGACCATCGGCATCATAGGAGGAACCGGAAGCTCGAAATCTTCCCTTGTAAACCTGATAAGCCGTCTCTATGACACAGACACAGGCTCTGTAATCGTCGGGGGCCACGATGTGCGTGAATACGATATGGACACTCTCAGAAACAAGGTCGCTGTCGTGCTCCAGCAGAACGTGCTTTTCTCGGGCACCATACTCGAAAATCTGCGCTGGGGTGACAAAAACGCTACCACAGATGAGTGTATTGAGGCCTGCAAAATGGCATGCGCCGATGACTTTATCGAGTCCTTCCCTGACAAGTACAACACCTACATAGAGCAGGGCGGAACCAACGTATCCGGTGGCCAGAAGCAGCGTCTGTGTATCGCAAGAGCTCTACTTAAAAAGCCAAGGATACTCATACTCGATGACAGCACCTCGGCTGTGGATACAGCAACAGATTCAAAAATCCGTGCTGCCCTCGCAAAAACAATACCGGGAACCACTAAGCTCATCATCGCACAGCGTATCTCATCAGTCATGGATGCTGACCGTATCATCGTGATGAATGACGGAAAAGTGGACGGCTTTGACACTCACGAAAATCTGCTTAAAAATAATGAAATCTACCGCGATGTTTACGATTCCCAGACAAACGGCGGAGGAGACTTTGATGAAGGAGGTGCTGCCTGATGCCAGGACCACGAGGACCACGAGGTCCAAAACCCAAAATTAAAAATCCCGGTAAGCTTTTTGCGCGCCTCATGGGATTTATTTTCAAGAAATATTTACCGGCCTGCATAATTGTTGTGATATGTATCTTTGTCAGTGTACTTGCAAATGTGCAGGGAACCATGTTTACCAAAAATTTGATTGATGACTATATAGTACCACTGCTTAAGACAGGAAGTCCCGACTACGGACCACTCCTTGCAGCAATGGGAAGGGTCGCCGTATTCTACGGCATCGGCGTCATCAGTACGTTTGCATACAGCAAAATAATGATCTACGTATCACAGGGCACCATTAAGAACCTGCGTGTTGAGCTCTTTTCCCATATGCAGGATCTGCCAATCCGATACTTTGACTCACATGCGCACGGCGATATCATGTCAATTTATACAAACGATATCGATACACTCCGCCAGCTCATCAGCCAGAGTCTTCCGCAGATACTTAACAGTGCTATCACTGTTGTGAGCGTTTTTGTTTCAATGGTCATATTAAATATTCCGCTCACCGTACTAACTATCGTGATGGTAATCGTAACAACAGTCGTGACAAAGAAATTTGCAGGCTTCTCCAGCCGCTATTTCCTTGCGCAGCAGCGCGACCTCGGCAAGGTTAACGGCTTCATCGAGGAAATGCTCAACGGCCAGAAGGTAGTCAAGGTATTTACCCACGAGCAGGAAAATATTGAAGCCTTCGACAAAATAAATGATGAACTCTTTGAAAGCGCCTACAATGCCAACATGTACTCCAACATGCTCGGTCCTGTAAACGCACAGATTGGAAATCTAAGCTACGTGCTCTGCGCTCTTGCAGGCGGTGTTATGGCTCTTTCAGGCTTTGGCGGTCTGACCTTGGTAAGCTTGCGAGCTTTCTGACCTTTAACAAGAGCTTTAACATGCCTATCTCGCAGGTCAGCCAGCAGTTCAACAGTATCATCATGCACTTGCCGGATGCGACCGTATCTTCTCACTGCTCGATGAAGCGCCTGAGACTGACGAGGGCTATGTCACACTGGTAAATGCTAAGGAAGAAAACGGAAAACTCACTGAAACACCTGAGCACACCGGCTTATGGGCATGGAAGCATACTCATCAGGCTGACGGCTCTGTGGACTACAAAAAACTCGAGGGCGATGTGGTATTTGACGATGTGGATTTCGGATATGTGCCTGAGAAAATTGTACTGCACGATGTGGATCTTTTTGCAACACCCGGTCAGAAGATTGCCTTTGTTGGCACCACCGGAGCTGGAAAGACTACCATCACTAACCTTATCAACCGCTTCTACGATATAGCAGACGGCAAGATAAGATATGACGGCATCAATATAAACAAGATTAAAAAGCTGATCTGCGCCACTCTCTTGGCATTGTTTTGCAGGATACCCACCTTTTCACAGCTACTGTCATGGAAAACATCCGCTACGGCAAGCTTGATGCCACAGATGATGAAGTATACGCAGCTGCCCGCCTGGCAAACGCCGATACGTTTATCCGCCAGCTTCCTGACGGCTACAATACTGTACTGACAGGTGACGGTGCAAACCTAAGCCAGGGCCAGCGCCAGCTTCTAGCCATTGCGCGTGCCGCTATCGCCGATCCGCCTGTGCTCATCCTCGATGAGGCTACAAGCTCAATTGATACACGTACCGAGCGTATTGTTCAGGACGGCATGGATAAGCTCATGCATGGCCGTACTACATTTGTTATCGCACACAGACTTTCTACTGTCAGAAACAGCGACTGCATTATGGTTTTGGAGCAGGGACGCATTATTGAAAGGGGAAGTCATGATGAGCTGATTTCAAAGAAGGGAAAGTATTATCAGCTTTATACAGGAAAGACTGCGTAATTCAGTGTCATGGCATGACTACGAAAACCGGGAGACCGGGAACGCAGCCCGTGGGGCACACCCTCATGTGCGCTAACGCTTTGCTGTTAAGATTCTGTACGAATTATGCTTATAGTGTTTCTATGCTTGACGAAAACGGCTTTTATGCGCCGTCCATGGCGCATAACACCTTGCCCAGCCATCCATGGCTGGGCATTTCTGTGTTTCATGTGCATAATTCTACAGTATCTAAACAGCTTCGCTAGTCGCTTACATGAGGGTGTGCCCCACGGGCTGCGTTCCCGGTCTCCCGGTTTTCTTACGCTGTGACTAGATGTTCATTTGTGGTTAGCTAATATTTCTTTCATCTTTTTGCACTTCGGCCTAATACAATTCCACCATATCGCTTGGCATTCTCAGATCACCTCTAGGAGATAATGAAACAGTTCCCACCTTTGGTCCGTCAGGTATGCATGAACGCTTAAACTGCTGCTGCCTGAAACGCGTAAAGAATGTTTCCAGAGTCTTTTCTATTTCACCCTTACTTACATTTGCAAAAGCAATCTCTGCAAGTTTTAATATCCGATCCCGGCTTTCTCCATTACGCAGAAAATGATAAAGGAAGAAGTCATGAAGGTCATATTTGCCGATGCTCTCCTCTGTTTTCTGTGCTATGTTACCGTCTTTATCCGGCGGCAGTAGTTCAGGAGAAATAGGCAGGTCTGCTATTTCGCAAAGCACATTTTTCATTTCATCCGTTGACGCGCACTCGCTGGCATAAGCCTGTACAATGTATTTAACAAGTGTCTTTGGTACACTGCAGTTCACGGCATAATTGCTCATATGGTCACCGTTGTAGGTGCACCAGCCAAGTGCAAGCTCTGACATATCACCTGTACCGATTACAAGTCCGTCTACCATGTTTGCATAATCGAATAATACTTGCGTACGCTCTCTGGCCTGAATGTTTTCATATGTCACGTCAAAAACATCATCCGGATGTCCTATATCCTTCATGTGCTGTCTGCATGCAGCCTCAATATTAACTTCCACGGCTGTCACTCCAAATTCTTCCATAAGCCTGTCAGCAATTGTCTTTGTAGTAGATGTAGTTCCAAATCCTGGCATTGTAATACCATAGATATTTCTCTTCGGAATGCCAAGTGCTTCAAATGCATCACAGCATACCAAAAGTGCAAGTGTGCTGTCCAGACCGCCGGATATTCCAAGAACAACATTTTTTATTCCGGTGGATATGAGTCTCTGTTCCAGACCTTTTGCCTGAAGCGACAAAATCTCCATGCAGCGGTTTTTTCGGTTGTTTTTATCACTTGGTACAAACGGATACGGATTAACTTTCTTTGGCCATATTTGATAATCCTTCATCCGGTTTTCACCATTTAAAATTACTTTTATCACATCCGGCACATCAGCCCATGAATCGCTGTTGTATCTGTGGCGGTCATTCATGCAGCGATCAATATCTATCTCACTTATCACAAAACCAGAGCTCATCACATCATCTTCTGATACCTTTTTATTCATACGTTTTGAATAATCTGACGTCTCACCAGCTATTCTGCCATTATCAGCTATGATGCAGTGGCCGGAAAATACCAGATCCGTGCTGCTCTCTCCTGCACCGCTTGACGCATACACGTATCCGGCACGGCATCTTCCTGACTGCATCGCCACAAGACTGCGCCTGTATTCTCTTTTTCCGATTACGTCATTGCTTGCTGATGGATTTATAATGATATTTGCACCGGCTTTGCAAAGCTCCCCGCTCGGAGGCGCACTTACCCATAAATCTTCACAAATCTCAGTACCGACAATTGCGCCTCTCAGATCCTTGATAATAATATTCGGAGAAAAAGGTACTGTTGGCCTGTTTGCGACATAATTTAAAGTAATCTCATCTGATAATCTCTTGTCTGCGCTTGTAAACCAGCGTTTCTCATAAAATTCACCATAGTTGGGAATATATGTTTTTGGCACAATTCCAACAATTTCTCCGCTGTGTACATATGCAGCACAGTTGAAAAGTCTGCCAGCTTCATCTTCTATCGGCAGTCCCACGCATACAAGGATGCTTAAATCCTGCAATGCTGTTTTAATCCTGTCCAGTTCTTGCTGAGCCTGCGCGAGCAGTTCTTTTCTCAAAAACATGTCTGCACAGCTATATCCCGTAATACACAGCTCCGGAAAAACCACAAGCTGCACATCCTTTTTTGCAAGTGACTCTGCAATGTGTATGATATTGTCAGCATTGTTCACGCAGTCCCCGAGATAAATCTCAGGGGACGATGCGGCAACACGGTAAAATCCTGTATTCATGACATTTCCTCCTAGCGGTCATTTTTCATCCTGTAATCAATGCAGCGGTTTAAGTAATCCACATAATCCGGATTTTTGCACATCCCCTTGCCGGTGTATCAGAAATCTTCGCTACATCCATACCATTGCATATTGTGGTTTTCATGACAATATTGAGTGCAGGAACATCTGTATCATTGCTTAAGTATGTGCCAATACCGAAAGCTACATTTGTTTCCTTGCAGAAATGTCTGTAGAGCTTGTCAGCACGCTCAAAATCAAGACTGTCGCTGAATAAAAGTGTCTTTGTTTTTGGGTCAATTCCAAGGCTCTTGTAATGAGCAATCATCTTTTCACCCCACTCATACGGGTCTCCGCTGTCATGACGCACTCCTGAGAAAAGTGTCGCATAGGTCAGCTGGAAATCACGCAGGAAACAGTCTGTTGTGATTGTGTCAGTAAGCGCAATACCGTTTAATACTCCATACTCCTTGATCCATGCATCGAGAGCATACCAGTTTGAATATGCCGGATTGTGTTTGTGATTGCCCTGTCCTGTACACATAATCCACTCATGAGCATGGTGCCTACAGGTGTAAGCCCGTACTTCTTTGCAAGATACACATTTGATGTGCCGACAAACTTTGATGAACTGTGCAGGGTGTCGTTTAAATGTGCAAACTTCTGCACTGCAAGCTCCTGCGCTTCAGCAGAAAGTCTTCTTCTGAGACCAAACTCTGAAAATGTACCTGCGTACCAGTGTCCGTTCTTTAAATTCTCATACTTTGCATCAAGACGCTTCTTAAAGCTGTCAAGCAGCTTATCATAGTCATATGCCATTCTGAAATATACTTCATTTACAATGGCAAGTGTCGGAATCTCATACATTGAAGTGTTAAGCCATGTTCCTTTTGCCTCGATGGACAAACCACAAGGCGCATCTGTTCCTATCTCAAAATCCTCAAAACGCGGCTGCCAGAGACGAAGAAAATCAACATAAGAGCCTTTGATCCATTTGATATTATCAAGATATGCAAGTTCATCTTCTGTAAACCGAAGCTTACAGAATGCCTTAATCTGTTCGGTTATCTCCTGCACCATCTCCGGTGTAAAATGCACATCCGTATTTCTGCATTTGAATGTCCATGTGGTCTTGTAATCCGTAAACTGATGGAATATTGTCTGACCCATCGAAAATTTATACATGTCTGTCTCTAAAAGACTTGTGATTATCTGGTTTAATTTCATGATATTCTCCTTCCATTTATTACGCTATTAGTATGTCAGAAATCTTTTTGATAAATGGCTTTCTATATAATATTGACCTGAATCATCTTCATTGCTTCTATTGCCGTCTTATGACTTTCAGGCGTTACGCAGGCGCAGGCATTTTCTATTACGAACACCTCTGCGTCTTTACAAAATGTCTTCGCAATCGCCACGTTGCTGATTACGCATATTCCTGTGCAGAATCCGCAGAAATAAATCTCTGTATCGCTGTTGTCATATCCCGCAAGCAGTTCGCCAAGCTCTTTGCTGCCAAAAGTCGGCTTGTCAATATAAGTCATATCATTACAGTCAACTCCACGCTCCTTCATTGCAGCTTTAAGACGAGCGTCTACTTTCCATCCGTTTGTCCCTTTAATACAATGAGCCACCGGAAGCTTTCTTCCTTCCTGAGTATTCAGATAGTTTTCATCATGCGTATCCCTTGTAAATATCACATCATCATATTTGCCTGATCTGATTTCATCTGCAATAACATTTGTTGCCACGTTACACTCCTTGTTTCCAAGAACTCCTGTAATAAAGTCATTCTGTGCATCCACTACTACTAAAATTTTCTTTGCCATAATCATTTCCTCCTACATCATATAATCATCATTTGTTGCATCCATAAGGATTTTTCCAAGTTGCTTTAAATCCTTCCACATCCATCGAGGAACCAGATCCTTAACTTTGTCATAATCTTTCTTATACAGCAAATCTCTGATCATTGTACTTGAAATCTCAATATCGCTTCTGCCAAGATTTCTGATGGTCACATTCTTTAAAATATCATCTGTAAACCAGTTTTCCGCAATCTTCGGGTCGTCGTTGTAATAGAATGTAAAGCTTTTTTCTCCAATTTCATTAGCTATGTTGTAATAGAAGAAAGAACCCCATTCCTTTACATACTGGGCTGCATCCTCCATGCTCCAGTCTGATAAGGTCATAACCTTTACATCTGCACCGCTTAAATCCTCTTCCTGCAGTACGTTTTCAACAAGTCTTTTTCTGTATTCGATTGGAAACGGATTTCTCTTTGTATAGCTTTTGTTTGCACTGCCTATCACAACAAGCAGATTTTCACACTCCGATGCGGCCTGTTTTATCATGTTCAGGTGTCCGTTATGGAATGGCTGTGCCCTTGTGAGCATCACACCGTTTTTATATTTCTTCTGCACTTTAACCGGTTTACGTTCTTCCATGTTAAGGTCAACATATCTGTACACAGCAGCCGGTTTTCTTCCGACAATAGGCCTCTGCGACCTGTCAAGTGAAACAAGCTGTCCTGCAATCTTCTCACGGAACACCTTTGGATGAACGTCCTTTCCTGAAAGAACCTCAAACACCTTAAGCAGGTCCGGAATGGTAAACTCACGCGGCACAAGGTTAAACATAATGCCTGTATACTCAGCCTTATTCCTTATCCTCATAAGTCCTTCCAGTATAATCTGGTCATGGTCAAAAGCAAGCTTTTCGTCTGATACACTGACCGGAATAAAATTTTCCACTGTAATTACACCGTTTTTAAATTTCTCAGACTTGAGGGAGTATTCAATTTTAATCAAGTCGTTTGCGAACTCAAGTTTTTTATCTGCAAATTTCACATCGAACCATCTGGCATCCTTTGCGTCATCTCCTGCAACAGCAGCCTGCTCATATCCATATGGAAGCAGTGCAATGTATGCAATATCAATAATTCTCATACGAGGGTCTCTGTCCGGCTGGCTCATGGTATAGAGCTGTTCAAGATAAATGTCTGTAAGACCTGTTTCCTCTTTAAGTTCCCTGCACGCTGCTTCATATGCAGATTCCTTTATATTAATAAATCCGCCCGGAAGCGCCCACTTGTCTATCTCCGGATGAGCCTTTCTCTTTATCAGAAGCACCTGCATACAGCTTAAGTCTTCCTTCATACGAAGCACCATCATGTCAACTGTAACCGATGGTCTGTCATAATCGCCCGGCTTATATTCTGCTAAAAATTCCTGTTCTGTTAATCCATTTACATCTACTTTATTCATGTGTTTAACTCCTATAATTACTTTCTGCGTTTCTTATATTTACTTTATGTGCTTATTATAGTAACTCTTAGTAACTATGTCAAGTGCTTTATAGAATTAAATATAATTTTTGCAAATTTATTATGCTTCCACAACCTGTCTGCAGGAGATGCTAATATATAAGCTCAAAAAAAGGGGATGTGAAAAAACTCGATTGAGTTTTTTCACATCCTCTTCCATTTTCTGTGTTTCATGTGCATAAATCTACAGTATCTAAACAGCTTCGCTATACATCAGGCAATTTCTTCGGAGTTACGCTTTATCTGGTTCACTATCTCCATTATCTGTTTTGCGGTACTCATATCATCTTTGAAAAGAGTTGTGATACTTCCAACTGATTTAAATGGTTCACCCATCAATACTTTATTATCTTCGATATTTCCATTTGCTACTATATAGTCCACTATCAGATTTACGAATCTCATCTGATTTATGTTCAAGCGCTCTTCTGACATAAAACAACTGAAGGCTTCGTTTACTGCCGCTCTATCTACACCGACTATTTTTCGTACTAATCTGCCTATCGGTGTCTCTCCGTATTCCTTTATATAATCTTCCTTTGAACCAAGCTCAGTCCACAGAATTCGTTCCAATTCCCTTAGATCCGTTTCTGTCAGCTTTTTGTTGTTTTTCAGCTTATACACTGACAATTTGTCACTATGCTCTTTCAGGTAAAATTCGACTTTTTTACGATAATTTTTCAAGTCATTTCCGCCATATAAAGGTTCACCCGGTGTACCATCTGTTATAGAGTCCGTGAAATTTGTATAGTATATTGGCCGTACCTGTCTGTCAAGGTACTGCAACAGACCTCTTAAAGCTTCTCTTACTGTATCAAGCTCTATTATAGTGACTTTATCCCAAAATTCATTTGTCTGGACCTTTTCGATAATCTCCTTTTTCTTTTCCACCTGTGGGATTGAGTATTTGGCAGACAGCTTTTCTGCGGTCTGAACCACTATATTCACCGGACTTTGTATGCTTTTGCTTTGCAGCAGTCCAAGATCTATACTGTATACCAGATAGTCAAATCTTCGTGCCAGCTCATCTTCCTTTTTAGGCCTGATAAGAGGTGCAATATGCTCCCTGATATCCGAAATCTCTATTGTCTCAAGATTATCCCACGATGATGAAGCCCTGAAAAACTCTACATAACGCAGATGTCTTTTCACCATAAAGCTATCGTCATTTAAGCTAATTACATCTTCCTTTAAATCATCCACAAGACTTTTTCTGTAATCTGCGTATATCTCATCACCACTGTATACCGGTGCCTGAAGCTCTCTGACAATCTGGGCTTTTGTGTTATATATTTTCTCATTGAGTGATTCTGTTATACCATTCTCCGCTCCATTTTTGTTCACGCGGAAATATTCAAAATTGTTACAGAAATCAAATATAAGAAATCTTTCTTTGTCCATACCCTCTCCAAGCAGATTAGGGCAAAGCCTGGTTCCCCTTCCAATCATCTGCCAGAACTTGGCATAGCTTTTTACCTTCTTAAAAAATACAAGATTCAAAATCTCCGGAATATCTATTCCTGTGTCGAGCATATCAACAGATACTGCTATCTGTGGCATTTTATCACTTGTGCTAAACTCATCTATCAATGAATCACTGTACTTTATACTATAATCTATCCGCTTTATGAAGTCTCCTCCATATTCCGGAAAAAGCTTATTGAAACGCTTGACTATTGCCTGCGCATGCAAAGAGTTTTTGGCAAAAATTATTGTCTTGCCAAGCTTGTCTCCACCCTCAATTTTTAAGCCCTTTTCCATAAGCTCTCTTAAAACCTTATCAAATTGTATCCGCGTTAAAAAGCCATGTATTTACGGCCTCTCCTGATATATCATCACCTACAGTGTCATCATCAGAAAATGTATCCTCATACTCTTCTTTTTCCTCATCTGACAGCTCATCATAGTGAATACCGCTTTCCATTATTTTTGACTTATATTCCAGTGTAGAATAATTGACCAGATAGCCCTCTTCCACCGCTTTTTCAAGCTCATACGCAAATGTCGGAACTCCTCTTTCAAGGTCAAAGACTCCATATGTGTTTTTGTCGATTTCATTTTTTGGAGTGGCAGTCATACCAAGTAACATCGCATCAAAATACTCAAATATTTCCTGATATTTTTTGTAAATGCTGCGGTGTACTTCATCGCAGATTATGAGCTGAAAATGCCCCGGACTAAAGAGCTTCTCACCATATTTGTTTTTCCTCTCATCTATGGCATTCATCATCGTCGGATATGTAGAAAAAATCATCCTGCATGACTCAGGGTCGTCTTTATTGTCAAGCAGATTACAGCATGATAAATCAGGAAGCAGATTCGTATAATTGTTTTTTGCCTGCTTCACAAGAGCTTTTCTGTCTGCGAGGAACAGAATATTTTTCACATAATTGTGACGCCTTAATACATCAACAATACTAATGCTCACTCTTGTCTTTCCTGAACCTGTGGCCTGCACTATAAGCATCTTGCGGTGCTTATTTGTGATGGCATCACAGACTGCGGTTACAGCCTCTTTCTGATACGGTCTGTTGGTAATATCATCGCTTATCCGTATATTTTCAAGCGGAATCCTCGAAGTGCGTCCATCCATCTCAAGCTGCAGCTCTTCCTGTGTGAAAAAGCCTGAAACCTCACGCCTTGGATATCCCATATAATCATTCGTATAGAAAAATTCAAATCCATTTGTTATGAAAATAAGAGGGCGTCTATTGTATTTATTCTGCAAACAGTCAGCATACAGCTTCGCCTGCTGGCTTCCTACCATAGCATCCACAGAAGCCTTTTTAGCCTCCACTACAGCAAGTGGCAGATTATCCTTTCCCCAAAGAACATAATCCACATACCCTGTTCCTGTGCTGTTTGGCATTCCTGTAACCGGCTCCTCCTCCGTGACATTTCTGCCAATAACCCATCCTGCCTCCTTTAAGGCAACATCTATATATCTCTTGCGGGTTTCTGCCTCGCTTATCGTATCTACATGGAACTCCCTTGTCTTTACATTCTGACTACGCTTCTTTGCCATCTGCTCGCGGAGCTCTTCATTCTCCTTCAATACGCTCTCGAGCTTTTTATCCTTACTGCTTAAGCCCTCATACAGCTTCATGAGCTCATCAGCCTTTATACGCTTTTCATTACCGCTTGCAAGAATCGACTCATCATATGTCTTCTCATCGTATTCCCTCGAATATGAATAATCAATCCAATCGCAAAACTCAAACAAATCACGAAGCGCTATTATTGCTTCATCCCTGCCTATATTGTTGTTGGTATGAACTGCAACATTTCCCAGATGAATGGTATATTTGAGCATTGGAAACAGCCTTGGCTCAATTATCCTTCTAAACGTTGGCTCATGAATAAGACTCGATACATTATCTCTGTACGGAAGCGAAAGCTCCGCGTCATATGAGAAAACAAACCTCACTGCAAGCTCAAGTGCACGCCTCGACAAAATGGCACAAGTGCCGGTGAAATGGATAAACTTTTTTCTGCTTCAACTGCCTGTTTTGCAAAATCTGCGTATTCTTCTTTCTTTAAAAGGTAATCAAAATTAGTTTCCATGTAATCACCCCTTTTATCTTTCTACAAGCACTTTGCATCTTTTTCTGCAAAATGTAATTCCATAATACATGATATTCTGTCGATCATCATTTAACAGATATTCCTGATATCTTCTATCCTTTATCTGTTTCAGAGCCTTTTCACAGGATTTTTCCATAGCTTTAAAATCTTTTGTGTATTTAAGCTCTGCAATAATTCCTTCATCCGGATCATCTGTCTCCACAATAATATCTGCAAAGCCCTCTCCTGCCTCAACATTTGACTTTACCAGCCAGTCCTCATTGCCACTCAAAATTCCAATAAGCAGATTATGATAGGAGCTTTCCTTTTCATCATTTCTCGCTTTTGTGTCAAAAACGCTCACCGAATTACTCAGCACCTTGTTTAAATACATTTCCATTATCTGTGTATTTCCATCTTTGAAAGCCTTCCAAAAGTCCTGCAACTGCTCGGTATTGGAAAATATTTTATTCCTGAACCACTCCTGTATCTGCAGCTTAAATACTTCTTTAATCTCATTGTTTGGAATTACAAGGCTATATTTTTTGTTCTCACTTATCTTTGTATATGTCAGATAACCTGTTGTAAACAGAACACTCCATAGATTATCAATATTATTGTCTATTTCGTCATAGGTCATATCCAGACGGATTTGCTTGTCTATGGCTTCTCCCGCGATCAAACGCTCAATTTCATTTCTGGTTGTCTTACCAGCCTTATCTATAAACCTCTTAACAAGCTCATTTCCGCTTGTATTAATCCAATATGCTTCCGGTCCTGCCATTGGATCATCTTTTATTCGGTCAACATGATTGATTACATCCCACGGACAGTATACATCGACATTTCCGAAATGATAACCATCATACCATTCCTTTGTCTCTGCAAACCTGTTTTCCACATGATAAAATTCCAGTAAACGCTCTACTTCCTCATCCGTAAAGCCAAAGTGTTCATCAAATCTTGTATCAGTAATAGATAAAATCTTGAAATTATTCAATCCTGTAAAAATACTTTCTTTTGAAACGCGAAGACAACCTGTTAAGACTGCAAAATCCAATGCCTCATTTGTCTTTAATGCTTTTCCGAATATGGCACGTATCAAAGAAACCATCTCTTTATAATAGCCATTTTGAAATGCTTTATCCAGTGGAACATCATATTCATCTATTAAAATAACCGTTTTTCTGCCATGATGCTTATATAACAGCTCAGATAAAGTTTGAAGCGAAGCATACAGTGCCTCATCTCTCATTTCATATCTGCCATCCTCTAATCGAATTAAAGAAGCATACGTTGACTTATCGTCAATGTCCAGCCTGTCACTATGCTTCAAATATACAAATCTCTTAGCTTCCTTTGCAATTATCTCTATCATCTGATACTTTGCAGCTTGAAAATCTAGTCCTTCCACATTCTTTAAAGACAGAAATATCACAGGATATTTACCCATATTATCATCACACAGTTTTTTATTGTGCGATATATAAAGACCATCAAATAATTCAGAAGCTGCTCCAATTTCAAAGAAAGATTTGAGCATACTCATGTTGAGAGTCTTGCCAAAACGACGCGGTCTGGTAAAAAGGTTGACTTTTCCCCGGCTGTCAACCAACTGTTCAATCAGCTTTGTCTTATCGACATAGTAATATCCGTCTGAACGGATCTCCTCAAAGCTCTCTATTCCCACCGGTAGTTTAAGTGATTCAGTCATGCATGCTCATCTCCTTCCCTGATAAAAATAAGTGTGTAAATATAGGTTTATTATAGCATATATTGGAGCTAAGGTCATAGTATCAAATTTTGATTTGTCGAGCTGTTCAGCAACTCTACAAAAGACTTTTGTTCTTCTAACGATGGAAGTGGAAATTGCAAATTTCTACATTGCTCCAAACTCAAGTTTTGTTGTCTGATTCCCACTGCCTGCCCTATAAAAGGTTCTAATACTTTTGGTTGCATCAAAGCATGAAGCAAAAACCTTGGAAGAATACGCTCTTTTGCTCTGAATATTGCAATTGCTTGATTAATATTCCATTCTTCAAATTCATCTGTAACCAACGTAAACTTTCCCAACGGAGGCCCAACGATATTCATCAAAACATCATTTGGATACACTTTTGACCTTGCTAATTTGCCATTATGTGTCTCAGCTAGAATATACTGTGGATTCTCATCAAATAACATCTCACCAGTGAAACTAAGATTATATACTTTTTAAAAATGGAATTTTTCCATTTTCATATTCTTCAGTTATTTCTCCTGTTGGGGGTGTTGTTCCCTTAGTGATGAAATCACATACATCTGACGCTTTTACAATCTCATGATCCCCACACTCAAACAGCTCGACAAATCGGGCCTTGATTAACTCATCTAAAAGCTTTAATTCCCGTTTTCTTTCCTTAATAACCATTAAAACCTTATCCAAATTAATTGCTATCTCTATCTGTTTTTTAATGGTGGATATGGAATTTCAGTTGCATCAAAATCCCTTTTAACTATATGTTTCATTGTAGCACCATGTGTTTTTTTCCCCATATCATTCAACTTATATCGAACAGCATATACAAAATAAGATTTATCAATATCAACCTTATCAAATTTCACTTTAAAAATATGTTGATTCAATAAAGCCTTTCCTCCATTCCACACATATACCCCAAGACTAGCAGACCATGAAATCAATACATCGCCATCATTTATTTCTATTTTTTTTGGATATTTGCCATTATAAAAACCTAAATCATATGAGTTACCTGTCAAATCTTGAATACGAATAATTTGTAATCCTTCTTCTCCTCTATCCTCTGGCTTAAATGCATAGCCATTAATGTATGTAGCCACATCGCCAAGTTTAATGATATCTTTAGCCATTTACTTTCACCTTTCAATATCCACCATTCTTACTCACATGCATGTAAACATGATTCAAGACACAAAAATAACCACCTCACTGATCTGGTAAACTGTGGCGGTTATTTGCAATCAATACATAATCCGGCTGACTCTCTATCTGTAGCACTTCTTTTGTATTATGCTAACATCTAATCGCCTTTTTGTCTAACATGCATTCTATTTATCAAGAATTTTACAAACACGAATTGACCTTTTCTCATTTTTTCTAAGCAAGATACTTCTGATGAGCAGTTTTGACATTATTCTGATTAACCATAGCATACTGCATAGTGGTATCAATCTGGGAATGTCCAAGTATCTTTTGAACCTGTTCAATCGGCATTCCCTTATCAATAGCTCTCGTAGCCATTGAACGCCTGAATTTATGTGGATGTATTCTCTCTAAGGACAGTTTTCTCCCGAGTTTTCGTAATCTAATCTCAACACCACTTATCTTAAGTCTGTCATGTGGTGCATCCAATGTAACAAACAAGGCTTTGTTTTTATCAGTTCTGGTATCAATATAATCCTTTAAATGTACTTTTGCCTTTGCATCAAAATATACTCTGCGCTCTTTATCACCTTTTCCATAAACGATACACTCACGTCCTTCAAGATCAATATCATCTATATTCAGGTTTACCAGTTCACCAACTCTTATTCCGGTAGAATACAAAAGATCTATAATTGCCAAATCTCGCTTTTCATTACAATTATCTCTAAGCTTCTCTATTCCCTCATCAGAAATCACGCTTTTTACAACTGTTTTGGTCTTTATCTTATGAATCCTGCGCATAGGACTTTTAAGAATATAATCCTCTTCCTCGAGCCAAGAAAAGAAGCTTGAGATATTTCTTCTAACATTATCAATTGTTACATTGGAGCAATTATTGAGTTTTTGATAATCTGACAAATATTCACGTATTTCTTCCGTTGTTATTTTACGGACAGATGTTTCGGTTTGTGACAACAGATGCTGCACTGTTTCCCTATAATACTTTATTGTTCGTTCTGAACACCCCTCTATAGTTTTTGCATCAAGAAACATTTCCAAAAATTTATCATTTGCAATCTCTGCTTTCTCTGCTTCATTTTCTGCAAACGTTTGTAGAATGACTTCCTGTAATTTTTTCATCTGAGCTATTGATAAATACTCCGACATTACATTTAAAACTTTAACTATTTTTTCTTCCATGTTGATATCTCCTTTCGAAATACCAACATCCTTCTCCTGCATAAATGCAATTTATTCCGGCAATTGTATTTATGCAGCCTGTGAATAATCCATAATAAAAATTTTACTTGCGATATGCTCTACTATAGCCAATCCTGTTCTATTTTCTTCTCTAATTGTATAAACATATCATAATACTTTTCTTTGGTTTGACGTATAATATCCATTGCAATTGCCTGATTATATGCGTGTGCAACATTATTTCTCGAAACCAATGCATCCAGCCATAATTCTTCATCACTAATCATTCCTGCCTTGTAAGCTGTTTTTAAAATTGTTCTTGGCGATCCTGTTGCACCCTCCGCATAACCAAAATTCTCTAATAGTTCTTTCATCGCCTTCCATGATTGTTCAAAACAGATTTCATATAATCCAACCATGCCAGCAATTTCCACATTTCCATATGGTTCTTTATAAGAAAAAATATCATTTAAATTGACTAATGCTGCCTTAAAATTCTCAAATTTTTTCATATAGCACTACCCCCTCTCTTTTTATTGATTCCAACAATTCTTTTCTTACAGGCTTATCCAAGTCCACTATATCAAATTCCAACAACGTTGAAGTTGTTTCATCTACATCCAAAATAAAATGACTACTGCTACCACCGCAAAATGCCAAATCTATATCACTTCGCTCTTTAAAATCTCCTCGCGCTCTTGAACCAAAAAGAATTACTTTTTCAACACAATTCTTCTTCGCTAGCTGGATAATTTCCTGTAATACTTTACATTTTATTCCTGTTTTTTCAAAGGTACTATTTACATCCATAAAGGCTCCTATATTACTTCGTTTCTTATCCAAAATATTTCTGCATTAAACTATCAAACAATATTTGTGTTTCATCCAATGCTTTCTGAACTGCAACTTTTGATTTGTCGACTTGTTTGACGAAGTCGGAAAACTGTTCCTGCAAATCCATCGGTGGAATAATAAACTCTTTTTCCTCAAGCTTCGATTTAGACAATATACCTTTTAATGCCATATTTATATCTTCCACAAGATAATCCTTGGACATCTGAAACAGCACATACAAAAACAAAATATTGTATTGTTCAGGTACTACTGCATTAATCTGCTGGTTAAATGCCACTGTTCTATCTGTAATGCAAACTCTACCAATACTTGCTATACTTCCAGCAATACAAGCCATAAGAATAGAATCCTTTTCAACTGTACGTCCAACATTCATACCCTTTTCAGACAAACTCTCTGTCGCTTGAGTTGGATTAAGAATTCCAGAAACAATATTATCTGTCTTTATCCATTCTATATAATCACCATAATATTCTTCTATTGCTCGTGAAGGTGTATTGCCAGTAATAACTTTGCACGTATCTTTTAACCTCTTCTTCTCGAATCCAAACGGATTACTTCTAGGGTCTCCAAACAGCTCGACAAATCGGGCTTTCGTTAAGCTGTCTAATTCAACTAACTCTTGTTTTCTGGCTTCTATAATCTTTTTACACCTACCCAAAACATCTATGATTTCCAATTGTTTCTCTATATTATCAAGGTTAAATTCTTCATTTTTATAATCTTTAAAATAAATATGTGGAATGGTTGCTCCAGTGTAGTATTTTTCTAAATGCATATAACTCACAACATAAAACAAATATTCTGGTAATACATTTTTTCTTTGGTATTAGATACTGCATAGTTCCTATCACTGAAGATTTTGCTGGATTCAATGTTGTTCTGCCTATTCCTGCTCCATCCTTGACAACAGCTACATATGGTTGCTCCTGATGATAAAAATTTACTTTTCCAGCCAATCCTGACGCACCATAAATTGGATAATTACCACTCATTTTAATTATATCAGACTGTTTTATGTTCGATGAGCCACGCTCACAAACATCCTCAAGTTTTACTCTCATCTACATCACTCCTGCTATAAACACCATTAATCTTTCCAAGACACAAAAATAACCGCCCTGGTCTGGTAAACTGTGGCGGTTATCTTTAATCAATACATATATTAGGCTGACCGTCTATCGGTAGCACTTCTTTTATACTATATTAACATCTAATCGCCTTTTTGTCTAACATGCATTCTATTTATCAAGAATTTTACAAACACGAATTTGCTTTTACACATCCAACAGTTTCTTAAGCTCTGCCAGTTCACCCCGTATCTCACTTTCCAGAGCGTCTATCTTTCCTATTATCACTTCGGTTGGCTCATATTGCACAGCCTCATAGACTATTTCCTTGTACTTGTTGATTGAAAGGTCATAGTCATTTGACACAATCTCATCAACCGGAACAAAGAAGCTCTGATCAGTTCTTTTTCTGTCAGTCTCAGCATCAAGATGATTAAATCTCTCAATAATATCCGGGATATCATTGTCTGCGATTTCCTGACGTTTGTCATCAAGGCTTAATCCATCAGCCTTCATATCATAAAACCAGACTTTATCGGTACCGCCTGAGCCTGTTTTTGTGAAAATAAGGATTGCTGTTGACACTCCTGCGTATGGCTTAAACACACCACTTGGCATTGATATGACTGCGTCGAGCTTATTGTTTTCTATGATTTCTTTTCTGATTTGTTTATGTGCTTTACTGCTGCCAAACAATACTCCATCAGGAACAATCACTGCCGCTCTGCCACCTTTTTTGAGTATACGCAAAAATAGTGCTAAGAAAAGCAGCTCTGTTTTCTTCGTCTTTGTCACTTTAAGCAAATCTGCTGAAACCGCCTCATAGTCCAGACTTCCCTTAAACGGCGGATTTGCCAGAACTAAGCTGTATTTTTCAACATCCGTATTCTGCTCTGAAAGACTGTCTCTGTACGAAATATTAGGATTTTCCACACCATGAAGCAGCATATTCATAGCTCCGATTCGAAGCATGGTTCTGTCCATATCGTTACCATAAAACATCGTGTTATTGAAATGCTCAAGGCTCTCCTTGTGAAGGAAAAGCTCAGGATGGTTTTCTCTTAGATAACTCTGTGCTTCTATCAGAAAGCCTGCACTTCCCATTGCCGGATCAATTATTGTATCATCCGGTGACGGTTTTACCAGTTCGACCATCATTTTTATGATATGTCGCGGTGTTCTGAACTGTCCATTGGTTCCGGCTGTTGCAACCTTTGAGAGAAGATACTCGTATAAATCACCCTTAGAATCTTCGTCTCCCAGCTCAAGCTTATCTATTCCATCGACTATTTTTGACAGCATTGCCGCGGTGGGAATCTTGAATATAGCATCTCCCATATATCTGGCATAGGCCGAATCCCCGTCCTGATGCAGATTCTTTATAAACGGAAACACTCCATTTAAAACAAGTTCATACATTTCCTCTGCTGAACCGAGATTTTTGAATTTGCTCCAGCGGTATTTCTGACATTCACCCGGAAACATAGACTCATAGTCTACACCGAGAAAATTTGCCTCGTTTTCTTTTGTTGTCTCAACTTCGTCAAGCTGCTTTATAAAGAGTAAATATGTAAACTGTTCTATAACATCTAATGGATTTGTGATGCCACCTGTCCAGAATGTTTCCCATATTTTATCTATTTTATTTCTTAATTCTCCGGTAATCATTATCTGCTTCTCCTCTATTCTTCCTCTTTAATCACCTTTAGGAAACGCTTGACCTCCGCCCATGCACGCTTGGACTCCGGGAAATTGAGGTATCCCATCTGGAACACATGAAACATGCCCTCATACACTGACAGGCGCACCTTAACGCCCTGGTTTCTTGCCTTTGCAGCGGCATCGACCGAATCAGATAAGAGCATCTCTATCGAGCCAGCCTGTATGAGCATTGGAGGAAAGCCCCTGAAATCACCAAACAGCGGCGATATGTATGGATCCATTTTATCGTGATCACCGGGATAGTCATTCACGTAGATTAGACTGTCCCTTGTGTTTCCAAACAGTGGGTCCTTTTCATAATTTGTCTCGTAGGACTCTCCGCCTGCTGTGAGGTCAGTCCATGGTGACATGGCTACTATTCCTGCCGGAAGCGGCATGTCGTGGTCACGAAGATACATGGTGAGGCACATTGCAAGGCCTCCGCCCGCTGAGTCTCCTGCCAGTACAATCTGCGAACCAAACCAGCCCTGTGACAAAAGCCATTTATAGCAGGCTACGGCATCCTCAAGTGCTGCCGGATACGGGTGCTCCGGCGCCACGCGATAGTCAGGCGTGAGCACTGAGCAGCCCTCGCTTACCTCATTATAAAGGCCTGCAAATACATAGTATGCATTGCGCACTGCACCCATATATCCGCCACCATGCAGCTGCAGTATCACACGCTCTGTATTTGGGTTTTCCTTTGATGATAAAAGCTTCATCGTGAAGCCTTCCATATCTATATCCTCTGTCACAAAGCAGTCCGGAACAAGCCATGCAGGTTCTTCATGCGCTTCCTGAGCTCTCCGGATTTTATTTTTTTACCGATTGCAAGGTCATTTGTGATATGTCCCATCAGATTAGCAAGTATTTTTCCCTGTATACTGACTTCTTCATCTCCCACAACTGCATTGCTATGGACTTTTTCCGCATGCTCACTTTTCATGGCAGATAATGAGTTCTTAAATGTCTTTTCAAGCTTATTACCCAAAGCTCCTATTATTCCAGTTTCATTATCACCATTACTATCGCCGTTTTCAATTTCCGGATGGTAGCTTCCCATCTCCTCATCCTCAAACATATGCGAATTTCCTATTCCATGAAAGCCTATCATATATGAAATCTCCGTTTCAGCTCTGTTCTGGCTCTTTTGTCACCTATAATCAATGTTCCGAGGAACAAAAACAACGATGCTCCCATCGCTCCCATTGCCAGATATGGGAACCATATGACCTTGACTGCCACAAGTATCATGCAATCGCGCTCATCAGCACAAGAAAAAGCTGCATCATCATGTAGCTCTGCCAGTTTCTTATGTTTACTATCATAAGTATAATTGTTGCAAGAACCATCGCCAGTATGGCACTTGGGAAAACAAATGTAAGTGCCCAGCCACTGGCTCCTGTGAGCAGGTCTATGCCCTCGAGAAACAGCACCGTGAACACAAATGTGCTTACAATTTTAAAAATATATCCATTTCTTCCGACTATTGCCAGGCGAAGCGTCACATTCGCATAGATTACAACAAGAAGCACTATAAAGCTCCAGTTTATCTCATGGTCTGTCATGTAATCAACAGTTGTCAGCACAATCTGTCCTACTATAGACAGAAACAATATAATATTTTCCAGTAATCTGTATTTTCTTGATGCGCCCTTGACATCAGGGTATCTCGTACCGTTGTCCGATGGCTGTTCAACAGGTGCCACAACCTGCTGGCAGAGTGGGCATTTATCGGTATTATCGGTTATATAACACCGCATTTCATGCATTTAGTCATAATACTCTCCATTTGTCTCAATTGTCACATCCACTCCGTCATTTACAAGCTTCTTAAAAAAGCTTCTCTGAATCATCGTATCGGCCAGAATAGATGAAAAAGTAAACACCAGCGTGTCCTTGTAGGAGCATATGGTGCCCTTCATAGGCTGTCCCTTGGACATTGGTATAAAGGAATAAAAGCCTGTTATATACGGCTCGTATTCCGGCTCCACCTTTATATTTCCAATATTGGTGATAGTGGTGGTGTTTGCCAGTGCCGACTGCGTATAGACCGCCTTCATTGCCAGATTTTTTATAAAAAGAGGCACCGGTCTCATCAGGATATTTTTCTGATTTGACACACTGTATGAGAAAAGATCCTCCAGATGCTCCTTCGAAATCTGTGAATTGATGGAATCCGTCACTATTTTAAGCACCTCCTCAAATGTGTAGGTGCTGTTTTGCGGTCTGAACTCAGCAGATATCATGACAAAAAAGTTCTTTGTGGTCACTGAGTCAAAATAAGGACGAAGATTCACAGGAACTGCGACCCTGACAGGCATATTGTTTGGCATGCCGTGAAAACACTCCTGATACACACTCCACACAAAGCATGCCACCAGATAATCATTTATGGAAACTCCATACCTGTGGCAGACCTGCTTTAGCTGTGATACAGGCATCATGCCATGTATCAGCCCAAACTCTCCATCAGGTACCTTTTCCAGCTTTAGAAGATAAGCTTTTTGTCTGTTAAAGCCACTTGGCTTGCTAGATTTATAGTTCTTTACAAAGCTGTCCTCTCTATTTAGGGATGTGCCCTGCGTCAGTGAATCACCCTTTAGCTTTGCAAGCTCCGGATGTGTGAGACGCAGATACTGGTAGGTGAGCTCCCTCAGAAAATTGATGCCGCCCATGCCATCTGTCAGCACATGAAAAACCTCAAGGTTTATTCTGTTCTTATAGTATGTCACCCTGAAAAGATAGCTGTGATTCTTGTTAGGTCTTATAAACCTGCACGGAAATGTATTTTCCTCATGCACCTTTGGTGCCTTTTTGCCATTTTCCTCAAAATAGTTCCAGAATACTCCCATCCTGAGTCTTACATTAAACAGTCCAAACTTCGGAAGCACTATATCCAGCGCCTCCTGCAGCTTTTCACTGTCAATCTCATCAGTTAAGGTGACTGAGATCCTATATACATTTGTCATGCTCTCCCCCGCTATACTTGGGAACAGATTTGCTGTGTTGTCCAGCTTGTCCCAGCGGATTGAACGCGTTTTCGACATTTTAAATTCCTCGCTTATTATAATGATATAGCGAAGCAGCGCTCTAATCGAGCCTGCCGTACACCTCCATCGGCACATATGCCTTTATCTGTATCCCATCAGCGCATATTCCTCCGACACAAGCTCGCCCTGTTTTCTGATGAGCTGTATCACTCCTGCCTTATCATATGGGATAATTCTCTCAATATATACCTTGTTCTCTCTTAATATCTCCTCTAAAAGAGATTTTACCTCATCTAATCCCAGATCCTTTGCTGCTGAAATGTTTAGAGTATAATCTGCCCTGAAATCATGCAGCGGTTCGTTGTCTGTGCGGGCGTCCTGCTTATTAAAAAGTGTGACAAATTTCTTATCTTTTACACCAAGATCATCCAATGTCTGGTAGGTTATGAACATCTGCTTTTCCCGCTGCATGTTGGATGCGTCAACTACATGGAAAATGATGTCAGCATACTTTGCCTCCTCGAGTGTACTCTTGAAGGCCTCTATCAGATGATGCGGCAGCTTCCTGATAAACCCGACCGTATCAGTTAAAAGCACCTGCTGCTTGCCATCAAGCGCAAGAATACGCGTTGTAGGATCAAGCGTTGCAAAGAGTTTATCCTCCTCAAGCACATCTGCCTCTGTCAGGTGATTTAACAGCGTGGACTTACCTGCGTTAGTATATCCTACTATCGCAACAACCGGTACCTTATTTTTCTCACGCTTTGCCCTCGTGATATCTCTGTGCTTCTGCACCTCTTTCAGCTCTCTTCGAAGCTGTGCTATCCTGTCATTTATAAGACGGCGGTCCACCTCAAGCTTTTTCTCTCCGGGACCTCTTGTTCCTATTCCACCGCCAACCTCGACATGGACTTTCCCAGTCCCGACAAACGGCTTAATCTGTACTTGAGCTGAGCAAGCTCAACCTGTATCTTACCCTCACTTGTTGTGGCCCTTGATGCAAAAATATCAAGAATAACAAGTGTTCTGTCCATGACCTTTGTGTCAAGGTACGTCTCCAGATTCTTCTGCTGGGCCGGACTCAGCTCATCATCGCACACAATGCCTGTTGCCCCTGTACTCTCCACAAGCTCTGCAATCTCTGCCACCTTGCCGGTGCCGACATACGTGCCCGGATGTATTTTTTCTCTTCTTTGGATAAGTGTGCCTACAACTGTCGCACCGGCTGTCTTTACCAACTCCGCAAGCTCTGAAAGTGAATCATCCGCATCATCACCGTCCTGCTCGCTCACTCCGACAAGCACCACTCTCTCCTCAATATCCTCTATCTTAATAGTATCTGCCATAATCTATCTGGTCTCCAAAAACTGATATTCTCTTACTGCATCCTCGTCATCGGGATACTCCTTCATGTATTCCTCCATCCGGCTCTTTGCAGTGGCAAAATCTCCGGAATATTCATATGCTATAATCATAGCCTTTGTTATCTGCTGCTTGTTAGGCACACTTTCAAGGTCAAGTGCGGTCTGAAAATAAGTAATCGCAGTGTCATAATTACCATTGTCCATCTGTGCCTGTCCCATGTTCATCAGATCATACGAATCTGCTTCACCGCTGTCTAGGTATTTCTTAAAATACTTCTGCGAGCTGTCATTGTCGCCCTGCTTCTGATATGCCTCACCCATATAGTAGTTTGCCTTGACAAGCTTCTCATCAATAGCCTTTTGCAAGCTCTTTATTGCTGAATCATAATCGCCAAGCATGGTGTATATACGGCCTCTCTGCATATAGTCATCAGCAGTTTTTGCCTTAAGCTTTAAAGCCTTATCCAGATATTCCTTTCCCTGGTCATTCATGCCATACTTCGACAAGGTCTCATAAACACCAAGGTAAAGCTCATAATTATCATCATTCTCACTGAGCGCCGTCTTAAAATCCTTCATACCCTTGTCTGAATCATTCTTGGCAAAATATATACAGCCTCTCAGATAGTATGCGTCAGAATCCTTATTATAGTCGATGATGGCCGTATATGTATCAATCGCTCCGTCCACGTCACCACTCAAATACTGTGCCTTGGCCTTGTAATAGCATATGTCAAGCTCCTCTGCGCCTACTGAGCCAACCGACTGGTCCAGTGCTTTCTGAAAAGCATCGACCGCATCATCATAGCTGCCGTTTTCTATGCAGTTGATGCCATACTGTCTGTACGCATCCTTGTCCTTTGCCTTGTCGCCGGAGCCACAGCCGGTAAGCATGCCTGCTGTGAGCACTACGGTAAGCGTGAGTGCCATAAATTTATTCTTTATCATAATAGTTCTCCATGTGTATATTCTTCCCCTTATTATATATGTATTTGCCAAACTTGTAAATCCCGCCTTGCCACATTTAGGGATTCTGGGATAGTACGGTTTGCGGGCGTGGTGTGGGATACACAGTCTCGGGAGTGCTACGCTACGCTGTCAAGATACAGTAGGAATTATGCCTTGCAGACTTTCTATGCTCGACGAAACCGTCGAAACTCGCCTTCCATGGCTCGATTTCTCCTTGCCCCGGCGTCCATGCCGGGACATTTCTGTGTTGCATGGGCATAATTCAACAGTATCTAGCCAGCTTCGCTATTCGCTCTCCTGAGACTGTGTATCCCACACCACGCCCACAAACCTCACCTTCCCATAAAAAATATAAGTATCGGTAAGTAGTGCAACACATCATCTCACATCTCTCCACAACATAGTAAGACGTAAGCACCGGTCATCGGTGCGCACACGTCACCCCAATCTCACCACATCGTAGCAAGACGTAAGCACCGGCACCGGTGCGCACACGTCACCCCACACATTTTGCCACAGCGTAAGGGACGTAAGCGCAGGGGACGGCAGTGCACACGTACTCTTGCGAGAGCGCATAGCGAAGCTGCCTAGTGTCTGTAGGATTATGCTTAGAACCACAGAAATGCACCGCCATGGACGGCGGGGCAAGGCGTATGCGCCACGGACGGCGCATAAAAGCCGGTTTCGTCAGCCTGCGAAACACTCTGGGCATAATCCGTACAGACACTTGGCAGCGTAGCGTAGCGAACGCAAGAGTATGTGTGCACGCCGTCCCCTGCGCTTACGTCCCGTCCTCTAGCAAAAAAAAGAACCCCTGCGGGATGCACCCGCAGGAGTTCTTAAGCCCAATTTGTATTTAAAGGAGGAAGAAAAATTCTAAGCCTCTAAATGCCAGATTTCATCATTGTACTGCTTGATTGTTCTGTCAGAAGAGAAGAAACCAGCCTTGCTGATGTTGACAAGCATCTTCTTAGCCCAAGCCTTCTTATCCTCATAATCAGCGTAAGCCTTCTCTTTTGTCTTGCAGTAATCCTCAAAGTCTGGGAATGTCATGAACCAGTCTTTGTTGAGGAGCTCGTTGTAAAGTCTCTCTAAGTTCTCCTTAGAACCAACCTTCATCATCTCATCACTTACAAGGAAGTCAACGGCCTTCTTTAAGTCTGCATCCTTGTCATAGTAATCCTTAGAGCAGTAGTCGCCTCTCTCATATCTATCGATAACAGTCTGTGAATCCTCACCGAATACATAGATGTTCTCATCGCCGACAAGCTCAGCTATCTCTACGTTTGCTCCGTCACTTGTTCCAAGTGTAATAGCACCGTTAAGCATGAACTTCATGTTTCCTGTTCCTGATGCCTCCTTAGAAGCAAGAGAAATCTGCTCTGAAATATTTGCAGCCGGGAATAATTTCTCAGCTAATGTTACGTTGTAGTTCTCAACCATGAATACCTTAAGGTATGGACTTACCTCAGGATCATTGTTGATAATCTGCTGTAAGCAGAGGATTGCATGGATGATATCCTTTGCAATGATATATGCAGGAGCTGCCTTTGCACCGAAGAAGCATGTGATTGGTGTAGATGGCTTCTTGCCTGCCTTGATCTCAAAGTACTTACGGATAATGTAAAGCACGTTGAGCTGCTGTCTCTTGTACTCGTGAAGTCTCTTAACCTGGATATCAAAGATTGAATTGTCAGGTACGTCGAGATTCTGAGTCTTCTTTAAGTAAGAAGCAAGCTCTGTCTTCTTTGCGTTCTTGATGTCAACAAGCTTTGTGAGAACAGCGTCATCATTGATGAAATTGCCAAGCTTCTCTAACTCGTTTGCATCCTTCTTCCAGCCGTCACCGATAAGCTCTGTGATGTATGCTGAAAGCTCAGGGTTACAAGACATTAACCAACGACGGAATGTGATACCGTTTGTCTTGTTGTTGAACTTCTCAGGATATAACTTGTAGAAGTTGTTGAGCTCTGTATTCTTTAAAATCTCTGTATGGAGGTATGCAACACCGTTTACAGAATATCCGAAATGAATATCCATGTGTGCCATGTGTACAAGACCGTCCTTGATGATGTATGTGCTCTCATCAGCTACCTTTGCGCGAACCTTGTTGTCAAGCTCACGGATGATTGGCATAAGCTGTGGAACTGCCTTCTCCAAGAAGCTGATTGGCCATTTCTCAAGAGCCTCTGCAAGGATTGTGTGGTTAGTGTATGCACAAACCTTTGATACAATCTCAATAGCCTCATCCATCAGGATGCCCTTCTCCTGAAGGAGACGGATAAGCTCTGGAATAACCATTGATGGATGTGTATCGTTAATCTGAACTGCTGCATAATCAGCAAGGTCATGTAAATTAGAGCCCTTTGCCTCTGCCTCTGCAAGGATAAGTCTTGCTGCGTTTGATACCATGAAATACTGCTGGTATACACGAAGGAGACGTCCTTTATCATCTGAATCATCAGGATATAAGAATAATGTAAGGTTCTTCTTGATATCATCCTTGTCGAAATCAATTGTATCGCCTACGATTGACTCATCAACTGACTCGATGTCGAATAAGTGAAGCTTTGTTGTACGGTTGTTGTATCCAACTACGTCGATATCGTAAAGTCTTGACTGTACTGTGAATCCTCCAAAGCTTACAGGATATGTGATATCTGTCTTTGTAAGCCAGCTCTCTTTTGTAATCCATGGGTTTGGAGTCTCCTTCTGGAGATTGTTCTCAAATACCTGCTTGAATAATCCGTAGTGGTAGTTGAGACCTACACCGTCTCCGTTGAGCCCGAGTGTTGCGATTGAATCTATGAAGCATGCTGCAAGACGTCCAAGTCCACCATTTCCAAGTGAAGGTTCAAGCTCGATTTCCTCGATTTCAGCAAGTGACTTTCCGTTCTTCTCAAGAGTCTCTTTAACTTCATCGTAGATGCCTAAGTTGATAAGGTTGTTTGATAAAAGCTTTCCGATAAGGAACTCTGCTGAGATGTAGTAGAGCTTTTTCTTTCCTTTGTTTGAAACCTTTTTCTCTGCCTTGTCTTTTACAAGCTCAAGTAATGCGTAGTATACTTCCTCGTCTGTACTAACGCTGATTCCCTTCTGAAGCTTTGTTTCGATTTCCTGCATGATTGCCATTTTGATTTCCTCCCAAATCTGTTATCATGTGTACACGCCAATGTGTCAAATTAACTAATTTTCTTTTAGCGTGCTTAACTTCTTTGTGTCATTTGATGAATCAAGTATAATCCATTACACTGCACAATTCTTGCAATATACAGTCGAAAACTTGCACAATCCTATCATTTTTCGGTATTTTTAGTGGCTTTTTAAGAAATAATATGCTAAAATATCATCATGAATATATTAGAATATGAAAATTATCACGAAGACAAAACGCATGTGGAGCTTACGTTCCCATACAATACCTACCTGTGCTCTATTCCTCTTGATTTTTCCGGAGTTCCGCTGCACTGGCACGACGACATGGAGCTTATCTATATAAAGAAGGGCTGCGGTCATATATCTGTGGATTTTAAGGAGTACCATGTCACAGCGCCAAGCCTTGTGCTGATTCTGCCGGGACAGCTTCACTCTATAGACCAATATATGGATGAATCGATGGAGTACGAAAATATCATATTTTCCCTGTCGATGCTGCTTCCCGGAAAGTATGATTACACCAAGGAGGATTTTCTTACACCTCTCTTAGCCGGCAGATTCACAGTTCCGACGGTTTTTACACCGGTGTATCCATACTACGAGGATGTCGTGGCTCCAATAGATGCATGCGATGAGATTTGCAAGACGATGCCGCAGGGCTACCAGCTTTATATAAAGAGCAAGCTCTACGAATTCTTTTTTGTGCTTGATAACCGCTGCCGTAATCTGACTAAGCCGCTTAAGAGTAAAAAGACACTCGATAAGATGAAGGTTGTGCTCAAATATGTGGAAAATAATTATGCCGACAAAATCTCTATCGCTGATATTGCTGATGTAGCCGGTTTTTCAGAGTCTCATTTTATGAGGTACTTTAAAGAGACCATGGGTACATCATTTGTTGACTATTTAAAGGACTACCGCCTGACCATGGCTGCGAGACTTTTGCAAAGCTCAGACAGCTCGGTGCTTTCTATTTCCGGTGAAGTGGGGTTTGAAAGCCTGTCGTATTTTAACAGAGCCTTCAAAAAGCACTATGGCATGACACCTCTGCAGTACCGCAAGGGTATTTGACACCACTCTAGGTGGTTACAATGCAATATTTCTTAAATAAACGATGGTAAATAATTATGAAAAAAAATACGTACATAAAAATGACTGCCCCATTCCGTGAAAATAACAGAGCAGCCCAAAAGCTAGAATTAATCAATAAAATATGCACTTATTTAGTTTTTATCACATACCCTGTATACGTACTGTATCTGTGCTTTACAGCCGGTCATATGCTTGCACTATCAATCATAGTTCCGCTTGTCGGCTTTGTTGCAGTATCTGTTTTCAGATATATCGTAAACAGGCCACGCCCATACGAAAAGTTTGATATGCCGCCTGTCATTCCAAAGGACACACACGCAGATCTTTTCCAAGCAGGCACGTTTTTTCTGCATTTATAATTGCATTTACTGTTTTAATATGCTCACCTGCTGCTTCGCCTTTATGGTTCACCGGCATTGCGCTTGCAGTCCTTGCAGCTATCATTGCCTGTGTCCGTGTGATATCAGGTGTGCATTTTATCAGCGACGTTGTCGGTGCTTTTGTTTTTGCAGCCATTGAAGCATATATAGTAACTGTTTTCTTTTTATAAATAGCTGTTAGTTGTTGTTTCCACCATCAACACTCTTTTTTATGGCGTTTCCGGCATCATCTACGGCATCCTTTGCACCGTCTATCACATCCTTACCGGCATCACCTGCTCCGTCTATCACATCTTTTCCGGCATCGCCTGCTCCGTCTATCACATCTTTTCCGGCATCGCCTGCTCCGTCTATCACATCCTTGCCGGCATTCCCGGCGCCATCTATGATATCCTTGCCGGCTTTACCGGCATCGTCGGCGGCAGAGCCACCTCTTTGTGTATTTTCAACCATTGAGGTGTCTGCCACATTACTATTGTTTCCACAGGCTGCAAAGCTTCCTGCAGCAGCGAGTATCAGGCAAAGTGCCAATAAATATTTCATTTTCTTCATTGTATCAGTCTCCTTTTCGTTTTGGAGATAGTATGGGCAATTTTTCGTAATTTATACATCATTCGTAACTATTCTGAACCACTGAGAACAAAAAAGCTAATGCGTCATGCATGCATTCATGTAAGTGGCAGTTTTTCTTATTCTCAGCTCTTTAACTTAGGTTTCGTGATGAGTGCCGCGATATACGAAAAGATAAGTGCTGCCGATACTCCGACGCACAGGCCTTAAAGCCGCCCTTAAACAGACCTATAAATCCCTCGCTGTCCACTGCCTCCTTCACACCCTTCCACAGTACATTTCCAAAGCCCAAAAGCGGTACGTTTGCGCCGGCGCCTGCCCACTTTGAAAATGGCCCGTATATGCCGACGGCGCCAAGCAGCGCTCCTGTGCACACGAGCATTACCATAATTCTGCCCGGCATGAGCTTTGTTTTTTCCATTAAAATCTGTACGATGGCGCAGATGATACCGCCCACGACAAATGCTTTTACATAATCCATTATATCCTTACGCCTTTCTTCTATTTTTGAACGTGCAGCCCATCCCTCAAAAACGGCTCGTTCACCCTATCTCATTCATCCTATTATATATGTGAAGCCATCAGCTTCAAATTACAACTTCACATTACTGCTTCAAGCACCACACCGTGTGCAATTCCCGGTACTGACTCGCCCTCGTTGAAGCTGACAGGCGAAAGAAGTGCTCCTGTAGGCACAAAAAAGTATACGCTTCAATTCACCACTTCTAAGCTTTGGCAGATAATATGCCGACAAAACAGTTGCCGAGCACGCACAGCCCGAACCACCTGAGCCCGTGTTCTGGTTCGTTGCATCAAACATCTTCATGCCACAATCCTCGTGATTTTTGCTTATGTCCACGCCCTTTTGCCTGCACAGGTCAATCAGTATCTTCTGTCCGACGCTTCCAAGGTCTCCTGTCACTATCCTATCGTAATAAGATGCCTTTCTGCCGAAATCACTCAGGTGATTTACTATCAGCTCACAGGCCGCAGGAGCCATGGCGGCGCCCATGTTCATGGCATCCTTTATGCCATAGTCCACCACAACTCCTGTTGTGATTCCCTCAATCTGCACCTTCCTTGATATACTATCTGCATTGTCACACCTAGCCATTTCATTACCACCTGCTCCACTGCCCACAATAAATGCTGCACTTCCTGTCACTGTCCACGTCGCTGACACCGGTCTTTGATTGGCATACTGGTTAGGGAAGCGAAACTGCTTTTCGGCACTGCCAAAGTGGCTCGATGTCACTGCCACCGCATGCTTTGCATACCCTGCTGCCACAAATGCCGCGGCAAGCGAGAGCGACTCCCCGCATGTGGAGCATGCTCCATACACTCCAAACCACGGAATGCGGAAGTTTTCCACACCAAAGGTTGTGGCCATAGACTGTCCGAGCAGATCTCCTGCAAATACATAGTCCATGTCGGATGCATCCAGATGCGCTTTTCCAAGGGCCATTGTGAGGGCATCGCGCTGCATGGAGCTTTCTGCCTTTTCCCACGTATTCTGCCCAAACCTGTCATCCTTGCCTACGATATCAAACAGACCGCCAAGCGGTCCGTCCGCCTCCTTTGTGCCTACAACCGAGCTGCTTTCCAATATAAAAGGAGCCTCCGTAAAACGGAGACTCCACTTTCCCAATTTTTGCTGCATACCGACTCTCCTTACTCTTAATCTCATCAAATCATTGATTTAATTAATGTCAGTATGCACAAACATATAAAATATATTCATTCAGATATAACAGCTCTATTTGCCATCATATGACACAACTGCGTCCACATCATACTTGCTAAGAAGCTTTCTGCCATTAAGACCTGCAAGCTCAATAAGGAAAAGCATCTTCACAACCTCTCCTCCAAGCTCCTCCACAAGCTCTGCTGCTGCCTGCATTGTGCCTCCTGTAGCGATAAGATCATCCACGAGAACCACCTTCTGACCGGGCTTTACAGAGTCCTTGTGCATCTCAATTGTTGCTGTGCCATACTCAAGTTCATATGTCTTTGATACAGTCTCACATGGCAGCTTGCCTGCTTTTCTCACCATAACAAACGGTTTATGAAGCGCATATGCTATAGGCATGCCAAAAACAAAGCCTCTTGATTCAGCTCCTGCTATCACATCAAAATCAAGTCCGTCAAGCTTCTTTATCATCTCGTCAATTGCAAGCTTTAATCCATCTGCATCCTGGATAACACTTGTCACATCGCGGAACATGATGCCCTTCTCCGGGAAATCCGGGATAGTTCTGATATAGTCCTTTACTGTTTTCATTGTATGTACCTTCCTTATGTGTATTTAATATGTATTTACATATATATTCGTAATGCATTTGTCCTTTTGTATGCATTACCATTTTACTCTCTTCGGACAGCATATGCAAATCATATTCACTAAAAACACTTCCTAAAATCACTTAACCTTATGATATCCGTCTATGCACTCCACGACATCCACTATCTCTATCGTGCCGGCATGTGAATCAGCCACAAAGCGTATATCAAAGCTGCCGTATCTCATGCCATAGATATAATCCTTTGCCTTGTTGTATGCAGCTCTTGGATCCTGTGCCAGAATATGCTCCACAGTAATGCGGGTATCTTCATCCATACAGCTTTTGAGTGCCTCATCGCGCCAGATAACATGCACCGTATCCCATCTGTGCTCTGCGGCAAAGCCATCTGATGCCTCAGAATGTGAGTCTGCATATGCCAGATACGGCTTTATATCATATATTGGTGTTCCATCAAGCATATCTACACCAGACACATGAATTATGGGTCCCTTGCTGCTTTTGTACTCAACCTATCAAGCCTTACAGAGGATAGTCCCATGCCGTTTGGGCGAAACGGCGAACGTGTGGCAAAAACACCTCTCTTTTCCCGGCCTCCAAGCCTGGGTGGTGTGACGAGCGGTGTGAATTTCTCCACTTTGTTTTCGGAAAAGCCCCATATAATCCACAAATGCGTAAACTCCTCTATTCCGCGAAGCGAATCGGGATTTTGGTATTTTGGTTCAAATACTATCTGCTGCTGCCTCAGGTACGAGGCCGCTCTGCCTTGGAATGCCAAATTTCTCTCCAAATCCGGTGTGCATAATCGCAACCGGCTCTATAGTCTTCTTATACATATCTCTATACCAGTATTTTATTCAGTATATCATCCTCGAGCACAAGCTTCTTTGCCGCGTCGCGGTACTCCTTCTCATGCAGATATGTGTGTCTGAACGGCTTCATGGATGGCGCCATATCTATCGCATCCAGAAAATCCTGTTTTCTCATGCCAAGAGTGGCCGCATAGTCGAAAAAGCCTGTCCTTTTGAGCACTGTGCACACCCTTACATATCTGTGGTTCTGCACCACACTCATGATATAGGTTGCTATGCCGACCTGTATGCCATGAAGCTGTGGATGCTCAAGAATTTTGTCAAGCGCATGTGAAATAAGATGCTCGCTGCCGCTGGTAGGCGCACTGCTTCCCGCTATCTCGTTTGCTATGCCGCTCATGGCAAGTGAATCCACAAGCTCCTTTAGGAAAAGCTCATCCTTTATGCTCTCATAAGGTGTACGCACAAAGCTGTTGACCGCCTTTTTAGCAACCATCACGGCAAAGTCATTGACCACGCCTGCACCATGTGCTTCCTCAAAAATCCAGTCATAGAGTGCTGTAATCTTTGACACCATATCCCCGATGCCTGAATATATAAACTTCTCCGGTGCTGTGCGGATGACCTGTGTATCAACTATGATACCATGCGCAAGCTTTGCAGGAACCGACGTACGCTTGCCGTGCACCAAAAGTGATGCACTGGCGCTAGAAAAACCATCGCTTGAGCTTGAGGTCGGCACACTGATAAATGGCATATTTCTTAGAAAAGCTGCATATTTTCCTGCATCTATTACCTTTCCGCCGCCAACTGACACGACTGCCTTTGCCTTGTTTGGTATGTCAAAGGCCAGGGTGATGATATCGTCTATCTCAACTGTATCAAGCTCACTGTACTCAAGCACTGTGATACCGGCATCAGTAAGCGACTTCATTATAGTATCTCCAAACATATCTATGAGACCGTTTCCCATAAAAATGACTACGCTCGTTAGCTCCTCACTCTTTAAATACTCTCCTATTTTGTTTAATGTTCCATTTCCCACCTTGAGGATTGATGGAATGGATATTGCTTTTCCTGTCTGCATTTTCATTCTCCTCTTTTTATTTAATATGCCGGACTATCATTGCTTTGCATCAAAAATTGTCGCACTGTAGCCCTGTTTTTTCTTGCTGTCATACATGGCGGTGTCTGCCCTTCTGTAGAGCTGGTCAAACGTGATACAATCCATTCCGTCATAAAAGCATGCGCCAAGACTGAGCAGTATATGCTTTCCATTCATCTCTGCTATATCAATATGCTCTATGTTTGAAAAAAGCCTGTCAAAAAAAGCTTCTGCCCGCTCTTTATCAAGCATCCCCGGTATAAATACCGCAAACTCATCCCCGCCCAGGCGAAGCACGACATCATCATCACGACATGATTTGCGCAGAGTATCAGCAATTGCTATTATCACCTTGTCACCTACCACATGTCCATAGGTATCGTTTATTGACTTAAACTTGTCACAGTCTAAAAGGCATAACAGACCGCACTGTTTGCGGACGAGATACTCTGTTATCTTATTCTCTCCGCTTCCGCGGTTGCGTATACCTGTCATGAGATCTGTCTGAGCCAGATACATGAGTCTGTTTTCACGCCGTTTTTCCTCGTCAATATTCTCCACGCAGTAAAGCACATGCCAAAGCCTGCCATCATCGTCATAGTCTACAGGAATAAACCTTTCACGGCACCAGCCCGATACCTTCCCGATAAGCTCATGTACTATGGTATTTTTTCCACGAAGTCTGTCCTCTACTGTAGTGATATCCACAAATTCAAGTGCCTCCTTGCGATGTGCCTTAGTACAGAACTCATTCATCACACTGTTTATGTGCCCCGGGAAATCCTCATCTATCTTATACTCTCCCTCTTTCTGTGGCTTCACGCCCAAAAAGTGTGTAACCTCATCCAAAGTCTTTACTATATGGTATCTGTGTGTCTGCACATTTACCACTGCCATGGATATATAGATGCTTGAAAGCGATGAATAGCTGCTAAGCTTCGCTTCCTTATTCGACTTTGTGAAGGAATTGCGCAGCTTAAGCAATGATATAAGCAAGGTTCCTATCATATCCAGGAATGTGGTCAGTCCGAGAGTATCACTTTCCGGTGGATTATCCAAACCGAAAAAGCCCTTTATCTCATCCTTGTAGCGGATTGGACATACCACCAGGTTTTTTACATTTTGTGCCTTTAACAGATTATAGGATTCCCTGTGCTCATCCTTTATCTGCTCTATATCTGTGATAATTATATTCTTCTCATTGCCAAAGGCTGATACCACCAGCCTATTATGTCCATATCGACATTCTGCAATTCATGTATCTCCGGCACTATTCCATCCGCACACCACTCATATGTATTGTTGGTGACATGCTTCTCATCACAATCCTCAAATATATATATGCGGTCAGAACCGATATGTTTTCCAAAAAATCTGATAAACTCATTAATCTGCTCATCCGGTGTATCATAATTGAGTGCAGATCTGAGTGCCTTATTTATGACAAGCTCGTATTTTATGATTGTCTTCATACCTGCTGCATCCTCGTATTATTACTTGTAGAATAGTTATATTTCTTTTAAATAATATGATATGATGGTCAAAAGGTATTTTGCCCCCTTTAATCATAATATTATACCAAATTTTTTCAAAAATGCACATAAATCATGGTATTCTTACCATTATTTTTTTCTCTTTATTTTCAATCATCGTAAGCACAGGAATGTGCTTCTTTCTGAGTGCACGTATAACCGGATATGTCTCAAATGAGTTTCCTTCCACATACACAGCCTCCGGTCTGTACTTCAAAATTCGTTTCACCTGCTCCTTTACATATGTCTTCCACTGTGGCTTCTCCATCAGTACCTCTGCATATGCTGTCTCACTGTCAAGCTCTGTTAATTCAAGCTGCGGAACAGGCATTGCATCAACATGACAGATATGCACACCCTTTATTCCTCGTGCTTTTGCAACATTTATAAGCAACTCGTCTGTCTGACTGTCACATGCCATGGCTGCAGTATCTACTTTACTGCCATACCATACTATCACAGAGCTGTCCTTATGAAGAGAAAGCGCCTTTTCGCATGCCTTTACAGCTTCATCCTGCTCCTTAACAGTCATGATAAAGCCTCCCTTGTGACAGAATATCGCACCGGGAATTCCTGTAGCATTTACCAGCTCCTCACCTTCAAGCCCCAGCCACTCTGCCGGAAAAGAACACTTGTAATTCATCGAGTATTCTCTTTTCTGCGGCTGTATACAAAAGCCACCTCTGTTTGACGGAAAAATAACAAACGAAATATCCGTCTCACTCAGGGCCTTCTGACACGGTATAAACTCAGGAAGCACCAGTATTCTGCTTGCCGGATCGTGCTTTGCAAGCACCTCCTCCACTCTCTTATCGGCTCTCTCATTGCACGGTATCTCTCAAATTTGTTTTCCAGTATCATGCCTGCTACGCTTACCGCCTGAAAGAAAGCCTCATCGCTGCCACCCTCATAATCCCATGACGGGTTGAAATTGCCTATAAGCGTTGCAAGCTCATTTTTCTCTCCTGTATTGTCATTGTTGTCGAGAGGCTGGACAAATGACTCATCGAATTTTACCGCAAGCTCCTCACCTAGAATATCCGCTCCAACAGCCTCCCACAGCAGGCCAAATGCCGCATACGGCACACCGTTTTCCCTGATTCTGCTGTCCTTCTGATGATGGTCAAACTCACCACGCCCTATATCAAAAACTATTCCTGTAAAATCATCAGGCACACTATTGCCCCTTGTTATGCTGATCTCAGGGTTTATATACAAAAGCAAGGCTGATGAGAACACATCATCTGCATGAAATTTGCCACCATGTGTGAAGGCACAGGCATCCTTTTGTTTTATCTGCTCTATTAATCTGCTCATTTTATAACCTCATATATATTCTTTTACGTTGTGATACCTTATAACTCTTTAATCATAATTGTAATATTCAAAATGTCAATATAATTGATGCTAAAACATCCGTTGACAGAATGTCTTTTCTGTATTACTGTATATAATACAAATAATACATTTATATCACTGACAAGTTTTGTCAGATTACAGCCTGCTCATAAATATTGATGCATTTCAAACAGGCTATTACATATAAACAGTAAGATACAGGAGGTTCACATGATAATAGAACTCGACATGTCAAGCAGCACCCCGATATACGTACAGCTTAGAAACCAGATTGTAAAGGGAATAGGCAAAGGTGAGCTAAAGACCGGCGAAAAGCTTCCAACCGTGCGTCAGCTTGCAAGCGATGCCGGTGTAAACACAATGACGGTCAATAAAGCCTATCAGATTTTGAAAAATGAGGGATTTATCCGTACAGACAGACGGCTCGGCGCTTTTGTGTCCGAATCCATCGCAGATGATACCGATTTCACTGAAAAGCTGGAATCAGAGCTTGAGCTTTTAAGTGCTGAGGCCTGTCTCACCGGAATGAGCCGTGAGGAATTTTTATCAATGTGTGATAAAATATATTCACAAATGAAACCATGTACCGCTTAGCAGAGGAGGCAGACTATGGAAATTATGATGTTTATTATCTTTATAATTACAAATCTTATTATCATACTATGTATGCAATTTGCGTACACACACGCCTATAAATATGAAAATGGCATGTATCTCAATGTACATATTCCATCATCTCACAAAGAAGATGCCGAAGTAACCGAAATCGTCACCACCGGAAAATGCAAAATGAAACACTTTCAGATTGCCAATGTGATTATCTCCATTGCGATATGCTTTATTGTTTTTTTTAACATTGCCGTTTTTGTTCTGATATATATTATCTGGATGTTTGCATATATCTTTGGAATTATTCATATTCCAAACAGCTCCCACCGGAAAATGTATGCTCTGAAAATACAAAACGGATGGATAATAGAAACCCAACGTAAAAAGGTTTATATCGACACCCGCGTTTCAGCAGAAGCCGGTGCCACGACAGTCAGCTATAAATGGCACGCACTCTTTTTAATTACTGAGCTTGCAGCATATATACCATACTTTATGCTTGGTGACACCCATTACAATATCCTTATGATTTCGCTGTTTTTGTGCTCTGTTTTAATATCCACACTTTCGCTGGTATTTCATGCTTTTATAAACAAAAGCGAGCGCCACGTATACAGCATGGATTCAAAGCTCAACCTTATTGTCAACAATACTATGAAAAAATATAAAAGCATCGCAATGCTTCTCCTAAGCGGACTAAACGCTGTCGCATGGATTTATGTAGCATTATACACAGGTATCACCGGAATACTTCCGGCGTCATCATATTATGTGTATATTTTCATTCAGTTAATAGCCGTTTTGGGATTTATTGTTCCAATTTATATGGGCTTAAATAGAAAGAAGGAACTGCTGTCTGCCAACACCTCACCAATAGATGTGGACGATGATGAATACTGGAAAACCGGCTACTACTATAATCCCGACGACAAACATATTCTCATTGAAAACCGCATGCAGTCCGGCAACTACACGTTTAATTATGCTAAAAAAGGCGCGTGGATTTTCACAGGAATCACCTGTGCAATAACAGCCGGCTGTATCATCCTGGTGTTTGTCTGCATGCTTCCTTTGATTAATATACAGGAAAAAATCACTCTGACAAACAATAACCTTACTATTTCTGCCGGTGGATATACAAGCGAGATTGATGTAAATGACATCACAGAGCTTAAGCTTATGGACGAGCTGCCGGATGACAGTTTCCTGCGTACAAACGGAGCCTCTACCGACAGCTACGATATCGGCAGGTATGAAGGACGTACCCTTGGAAAATGCAGCCTGTATGTATTCGACGGATACTCTCCTATTCTCATGATAAAATCGGATGATACACTGGTGTTTGTTAATTCTAAGGAAGATGGGGAGATAGAGAAATTATACGTTGAGTTAAGTCAATAAATTGTCATTTCACGATTAAACATTTGTTCTTTCTATGTTATACTGTAACCGTATAATTAAAAAGAAGGCAGGCAAAATCTATGAAAACACGACAAGAAGCATTAGACTACGGCTTATCATTTCCAAATACATATCAGGAAGCCCCATTCCACGACCCAAACTGCAGCTCATCCGCGTAAAGGACAGCAAAAAGGTTTTCCTGTGGACCTATGAGCGCAATGGTTTTATCAACTTAAATGTCAAGGTATCTCCTGCCTGGCGAGACTTCTGGAGGGATGCCTTCCCATCGGTCATCCCCGGCTGGCACCAGAACAAGGACAACTGGAATACCATCATTCTCGATGGCAGCATACCGGATGATGCTATAAAAAACATGATTGCAGATAGCTATGACCTTGTCACCTATAATCCGACCCGGCTCATATATGAGGCTGTAAAAAGAATCCCAAAGGGTTGTGTTGCCACATATGCACAGGTTGCTGAGCTTGCAGGCAATAAAAAAATGTGCCGGGCTGTCGGCAATGCCCTGCACAAGAATCCCAATCCTGATGAAATTCCATGCTACAGAGTGGTAAATGCAAAAGGTGAACTGTCAGGGCATTTGCCTTCGGCGGAGCCGATGAACAGGCTAACCGTCTAAGAGCAGATGGCATTGAGGTCATAGACGGCAGGGTTGACCTTGATAAATATGGAATACGGA
>ENA-OQAN01000026-OQAN01000026.1-human-gut-metagenome-genome-assembly--contig:-NODE-26-length-75543-cov-3.204625_pt1 | contig 75543 bp, 90 predicted proteins | sample MGYA00242735_ERZ504527 | MGnify/ENA primary metagenome ERZ504527 (study PRJEB26092, sample SAMD00036230) | human gut metagenome | host: Homo sapiens | study: EMG produced TPA metagenomics assembly of... | reverse complement strand
GGAGAACTCGACCGGTCTGAGTTTCGCGGAACGTCTTGCGGAGGAATACCAGGTAATCTATGGCTGCGGAAACCACGAATACCGTCTGAAGCTGTACCCGGAACAGTAATGGCGATCTGTATGAAAAGCTCCGGGAGCGCCTGAAAAAGGCAGGAATCTGCTATCTGGAAAATGAGACGGCGGATCTTACCATCAGCGGCTGTCCGGTCCGGATCTACGGCTATGCCATGGACCGCACTTATTACAACCGCTTTTACCGCGGACCGCTGCCGGTTTCGGAACTGACGGACCACCTTGGAAAACCGGATCCGGCGCACTACGGTATTCTGCTGGCGCATCACCCTGCCTACCGCAGCTCCTATGCATCATATGGAGTCGATCTGACGCTTTCCGGCCATTATCACGGCGGCGTGGTGGGCCTTGGCGCGCACCGGGGGCTTGTGACGCCGGATTTCCGCCTTTTTTCGAAAAACTGCCGCGGGCTGTTCCTGACGGGCGGCGCCTGCCAGATCATCAGTGCAGGAACGGGCGAACACACCATTCCGGTCCGCATCTGGAACAGAAGAGAATTGATTATTACAGATATCGGGAAACCGTAAGGGAGAACAGAGCACATGGCGATACCAGTAAAGCTTCCGGTGTTTGAAGGACCGCTGGACCTTCTTCTTCACCTGATCGATAAAAACAAAATAGATATTTACGATATCCCCATTGTAGAGATTACGGACCAGTATCTGGAATACATTCATCAGATGGAGCGGGAAGACCTCGACATCATGAGCGAGTTCATGGTCATGGCGGCGACGCTTCTGGATATCAAATGCCGCATGCTGCTTCCGAAAGAAGTGAATGAGGAAGGCGAGGAAGAGGACCCGAGAGCCGAGCTGGTGCAGCAGCTTTTAGAGTACAAAATGTACAAGTACATGTCGTACGAGCTGCGTGACCGCATGAACGAGGCGAGCCGTTCCGTGTACAAGGAGCCGACGCTTCCAAGAGAAGTGCTGGAGTACAGGACGCCGGTCGACACCTCCGAGCTTCTCTCGCAGATTTCTCTCGCGAAGCTCCATACGATCTATAAAATGATTTTAAAGCGCCAGGAGGACAAGATCGACCCGATCCGAAGCAAGTTCGGAAAGATCGAAAAAGAAGAGGTCAGCCTGCCGGACAAGATGACGTATGTCGAGCAGTTTGCTGTTAAAAAACGCCGCTTCAGCTTCCGCGACCTTTTGGAATCCCAGCCGGGCAAGGTGCATGTGATTGTCACCTTCCTTGCAATCCTGGAGCTGATGAAAACCGGCAAAATCCGGATCAGCCAGGAGGAGCTTTTCGGGGATATCCTGATTGAATCCCTGGAGGATGAAGACACCGTAGTTGTGCTGTATACAGACGAGACAGACAGTGAGGACAAGACAGATGGAAGAACAGAACAGGAATAAAGAAACTGCCCTGGGTGAGGCAAGACGCCCCTCTTCGGTCGAGGAGGCGGAAGCAGCCATCGAGCAGTCCTTTTTGCGATGGGAGATTCCGTGGAGCTGGGAAGGATTGCAAAAGCGATCGGCCATGACACGGAGACGACCCGCAGGATTCTGAACCATATGATGGAAAAATATAATACGAAAGACCGCGGCATCCACATCGTGGAGCTTGAAAATGCGTATCAGATGTGCACGAAACAGGAATATTATGATTATCTTGTCAACATCGCCATGCAGCCGAAGAAGGCGGTTCTGACCGACGTCATGATGGAGACTCTCTCGATCATTGCCTACAAGCAGCCGGTCACGAAGCAGGAGATCGACAAGATCCGCGGCGTCAAGAGCGATCACGCGGTCAACAAACTGGTGGAGTACAAACTGGTGCAGGAGCTTGGCCGCCTCGACGCGCCGGGCCGCCCGATTGTGTTCGGCACGACCGAAGAATTCCTGCGGAACTTCGGCGTCGATTCCACCGACAATCTGCCGGAGATCAGTCCGGTCAAGATGGAGGACTTCCGCGCAGAAGTGGAAGAGGAAATGCAGATCAAGCTGGATGTCTGATCCGGCAGGAGAAAAAAGAAGGGAGATACCGATATGCCTACTACGTACGCACACGACAGGTTCGGAAGAGAAGTCTATGAACAGCTTCCGGCAAATTTGAAAAAGATCATTCGAGAAAACAAAAAATTGTATCTGATCGGACTGCACGGGCCGGATATCTTCTTTTATTACCATCCGTTCTCGAAAAACCGTGTGTCTGATTACGGAACGCTTCTGCATGAGCAGACGGCTTCCGTTCTGTTTGAGGATGAGGTGAAAAAGTATCAGCAGAGCCCGTCAGAGGCGATGGAAGCGTATCTGTTAGGCTTTGCCTGCCACTACCTTCTCGATTCGACGTGTCATCCGTATATCGGGAAATTTGTGGATCACACTGGAATTTCCCATGCAAAGATTGAGACGAGCCTTGACCAGTACTTCATGCTGGAGGACGGCCTCGATCCGCTCGTATACCGTCCGGCATCGCCGATCTGCCCGCACACCGACGGCAACAAGGTCATCCACGCTGTTTTCCGGAAATCGGGGAAACAGAAATTGTCGAATGCCTGAAGGGCATGAAGCTCTGGACGAGAATCACGATCTGCCGCAGCAGTGCGGTAAGAAGCCTTCTTCTTGGAGCGATGAAACTGGTCGGCTGCTACGATTCGATGGGCGGCCGTGTGATGCCTGGAAGGCCTCAGAAGGAATGCGAAGCGGGCACACGGAATCTTGTCCACCTGTACGAAAGAGCGCTTGCAGAGGCGCCGCAGGAGCTTGTAAAGCTGGATGAAGTGCTCCATGGAAACGGAACGCTTTCCCCGCGCTTTGACCACAATTTTGATTAAAACAGACTTTTGAGAGCAACAGTAAGAATAGAAAAATCCCGGCAGGAATCTTTCCTAAGAATTCCTGACCGGGATCTTTTTTTGTCCGAAAGCAGATCTTTAATTTGATTTTACTTCACGCCACAGCTGGTTGTAAACCTCATCGGCATCATCGCAAGATACGTAAAGGTTTCGCACCGTGCAAGCGTTTCCTCATCCGGGAAGGCGATTTCACTGTTTCGGATATCGTCATCCTCAATCAGTTCACGCGCCGCATCATTCGGCGTAGAGTAGGTAATATACTCAAAGTTTTTCAGTGCGATGTCCGGCCGGCAGAGGAAATTCAGGAATTTCTCTGCGTTCTCGACATGCTGCGCATCTTTTGGAATGCACCAGGAATCGATCCAGACGTTGGAGCCTTCTTTTGGAACAACGTATTCCAGATCCGGGTTTTCACGCTTCGTGTAGATAGCTTCACCGGAGTAAATAACGCCGATAGCCGCCTCATTTCCGATCATCTTGTCACGCACCTGATCCACAACGTACGCCTGCACGAGAGGTTTCTGTGTCACAAGCAGATCCTTCGCCTCCGTCAGCTCCTTGATATTGGTGGAGTTTAAGGAGTATCCCAGATCCTTTAAAGCAACAGCAAACGCATCGCGCACGCTGTCCTGCATCAGAATGCTGTCGTGGTAATTGGTATCCCACAGAACAGACCAGGAGTCGATCGGCTCGGTTACCATTTTTTTGTTGTACAGAATACCAACTGTTCCCCAGCAGTACGGGATCGAGTAGAGATTGCCCGGGTCGAACTGCTCGGAAGTCTCGTAGTACATATCTCCAATGTTGGAGGCGTTCGGAATATGGTCAAAGTTGATCGGCTGCAGCAGATCGTTCTGGATCATCTTCTGAATCATATAGTCGGACGGGCAGACAAGATCGTAGGAAATCGCACCGGATTTGATCTTCGGATACATGATTTCGTTCGTCTCATACTCCTCGTAAACAACGTGGATACCGGTTTCTTCCTCAAAGATATCGATGACATCAGAATCCATATATTCGCCCCAATTGTACACAATCAGCTGCTGGGAGCCGCCGGCTGAAGCATTCTGGCTTCCGTAGTAAATACCGCCGCCGCCGATGACAAGCACCATGGCGATCGGAAGAATCCGGCGGAAGACCACACGTTTCGTGATGCGGAAACGGATGCCCTTCTTCGCCATAGCCTCGCGCTCTTTTGCCTCCTCTTTTTCTTCCTTCGGAGAAGGATTCACATTCACAAGGAGCAGCAGAAGCAGTACGGTGACAAAAAGAATTGTGGAGAGCGAGTACATCTCCGGCTTGATTCCCTTGCGGACCTCGGCATAAATCTTTGTGGAGAGCGTATCAACGCCCGGTCCCTTGGTGAAGTAGGTGATAACGAAATCATCGAGGGACATGGTAAAGGAGAGCAGAAAGCCTGAAACAACACCCGGCATGATGTCCGGGAAGATGACTTTCCAAAACGCGTACAGAGGGGAAGCGCCAAGGTCGAGGCTGCCTCGTACGTTGATTTGTTCGTCTGCTTTAATTTCGGCATAACGCTCAAAATAACATAAGGAACATTGAACGTGATATGCGCCATCAGAATCGTGCCGAATCCAAGCTGAATGCGGCAGATGATAAAGAGCAGCATCAGCGAGATTCCCATAACGATCTCACCGTTCAGCATCGGGATGTTCGTAATACCCATGAAAAGCGTCCGGCTTTTTTTTGACATGCTGTTGATGCCGATGCACGCAAGCGTTCCAAGGATGGTTGCAATCGCAGAGGCAAGAAGCGCAATGATTAACGTTGTATACAGCGCGTTCATGATCTCTGTATTGGCAAACAGTGAGCGGTACCAGTGCAGGGTAAAGCCGCCCCATTTGGCACGCGTTTTTGAAGCATTAAAGGAGAGCACCACAAGGGTGACAATCGGCGCATACAGAAGAATAAAAATGAGCGCCATGTAAATTTTTTCCAGTTTCTTTCTCAAAATGCCGTTCCCTCCCCGTCTTTATCGTATTTGTTCATCAGAACCATCGACAGGATGATGAAGATCATCAGGACTGTGGAGAGTGCACTTCCGGCATTCCAGTTGTTGGTCTGTTTGAACTCCTGCTCGATGACGTTTCCGATCAGAAGGATCTTGCTTCCGCCGAGCAGGTCGGAAATAACAAAGGTTGTAAGCGCCGGGATAAATACCATGGTAATACCGCTTACGATACCCGGCGTGGTGAGCGGCAGCGTTACTTTCAGGAAAGTCTGTACGCTGTTCGCTCCGAGGTCTCTTGCTGCGTTGATGACGTCACGGTCGATCTTAATCAGGACATTGTAGATCGGCAGAACCATAAACGGCAGGAAGTTGTAAACCATACCGAGAATGATCGCTCCCGGTGTGTTGATGATGGAAATGCCGGCAGATGGAAAAACGAGAGAATGCTGTTGATGACGCCGTTTTTCTCAAGCAGTGTCTGCCATGCAAGCGTACGGAGCAGAAAGTTCATCCACATCGGGAGAATGAAGATCAGCACAATAAAGCTGGTCTGGTTGACATTCCGGTTTGCCAGAATCATGGCAAGCGGATAGGCAAGGACAAGACAGAGTACTGTGCTAAGGAGTGAGAGCCACAGAGCCAGGCCAAGTGCCTTGATGTTTTCCTTCGTTGCAACGTAGGCAAAATTCGAAAGGGTAAAGCCGCCTTCTTCCCCGGTGAACGCATAGTAGAGAATCAGGATCAGCGGATGATGATGAAACCGGCAGCCCAGACGGCATACGGTGCTGCCAGCCATTTCTTTAATTTATTACTCTTCAATGGCTGCCGCCTCCTCATCTTCGGATTCCGGTTTGTTCATAATCTGGATATCAAACGGATCGACGTGAATGCCGACTTCCTGTCCGACCGGGAACAGATCGGTGGAGTGAACGAGAAGTTCGAAGCCGTTGACGGCGACTTCCATCTCGTAGTGGACGCCTTTGAAGATCAGGTGCGTCACACGTCCATGAATTGTGCCTTCCTCCGGTTTTACGAGGTCGATATCCTCCGGACGGATTACAACATCGACCGGCTTGTTTTTGCCGAATCCGACATCGACGCACTCGAATTTCGCGCCGAGAATCTCGACGAGGCGGTCCTCAATCATAATACCGTCAAGAATGTTGCTGTCGCCGATGAAGTCTGCAACGAATGCGTTCTGCGGCTCATTGTAAATATCCTCCGGTGTACCGATCTGCTGGATATAACCCTGGTTCATGACAACGATCGTGTCCGACATGGTAAGCGCCTCTTCCTGATCGTGGGTGACATAGACAAAGGTGATGCCAAGTTCGTTTTTCAGACGGATCAACTCGTACTGCATGTCCTGGCGGAGCTTTAAGTCAAGTGCGCCGAGCGGCTCATCCAGAAGGAGAACTTTCGGTTCGTTGACAATCGCGCGCGCAATGGCGATTCGCTGCTGCTGGCCGCCGGAGAGAAGCGCCGGGGAGCGGTTTTCGTAACCCTCAAGGTTAACAAGTTTTAATGCGTATTTGATTTTGTCATTGATATATGCTTTGGATTTTCCTTTGATTTTCAGCCCGAAAGCAATGTTTTCCGCAATTGTCATATGCGTGAAAAGAGCATATTTCTGGAACACCGTGTTTAGCTGGCGTTTGTTTGGCGGAAGCTGGGTGATATCCTGTCCGTTAAATAAAACCTTTCCGGCATCCGGTGTCTCAAAACCGCCGAGGATACGTAATGTGGTTGTTTTTCCGCAGCCGCTCGGGCCAAGGAGGGTAAGAAATTCGTTTTCACGGATATAAAGATTCAGATCATCCAGAATGGTAACTCCGTCGTACGATTTTGTGATGTTGACCAGATCAAGTAATTTGGTACTCATGTGTAATATGCTCCTTTCGGGTTGTGAAATTTGGAACACCGTTTCTCGTGAAAATCACGCGGTGTAAAAAATCTAAAAATAAGGCGGTGAACTGACCCAGAGAATGATGGCCGGTGTTTTACCCGGATTTTCCAGATAGTGATTGCAGGAAGCGGGATAGTAGAAGCTTTCCCCTTTCTTCACTTTGTGGCATTCATCTCCAAGATGAAGGAGAATACGGCCGGAAAGTACATAGCCGAATTCCTCGCCTTCATGCGGTGAATCAATCTCGGTGCACGCGCCGCTTTGCAGCGTCAGCCGGATTGGCTCCATCCTGTTTTTCTGTGCATTCGGAACGATCCATGCGATCTCGTTGCCCTGCGCTTCAGCGGTCTTTACAAAGTAATCTTCTTCGCAAAAGACAACCTGATTGTCCTGCTCTTCGCCGAAAAACGTTTTTAGATCCGTTCCAAGGCAGGTAAGAACATCAACCAGCGTGGCGATCGAGGGAGAGGTCACATCGTTTTCAAGCTGGGAAATAAATCCTTTGACAGCTCGCTCCGATCTGCCAGTTCCTCCTGCGTCAGCCCTTTCCACATCCGCAGTTCCCTGATTTTTTTTCCGATTTCCATAAAAAATCCTTTCTGCATCCAAAGTCTTTCCCGGGATCCTTTTGCTGAATACGGATTCTCAGGAAATCTCAGTAAAAATAAACAAAAAGTTTAGTAATTCTATACAAACACGGGGAATTATACATGATATGGATCGCAGTGTCAATAACTTTGTGAAATTTTACCATGATTTTGCAGGAAACCTCATATAATGAAGAAGAAGCAGACAAAAAGCCGGTCCCAAAAGAGCGTCCGGCTTTTCCATTTTTAAAGAGAAAAAACACAAGGGGGATCTGATTTTGAACAGAAAAAGAAGAAACAAGACAGGTTTTTTCCTGGGAATCCTGCTTCTGTTTTTGGGAAGTGTGTCCGTGACTGCGACAGAGCAGGAGAGCGAGCCGAATCAGCTGTTTGCAACGGCGGCATGCCTGATGGATGGCGATACCGGCCGTGTGCTGTTCGGAAAACGCGAGACAGATCCTATGGCAATGGCGAGCACAACGAAAATCATGACATGCATTCTGGCACTGGAAAACGGACAAGAGCAGACGGTCGCAACTGCATCGGCTAAAGCAGCCGCAGCGCCGAAAGTACATCTCGGTGTGAGGGAGGGAGAACAGTTTCTGCTTGGCGATCTTCTGTATTCCCTGATGCTGGAATCGCATAACGACGCGGCGGTAATGATTGCAGAGACCATCGGCGGAAGTGTAGAGGAATTTGCATCGCTTATGAATGAAAAAGCCGCAGCAATCGGCTGTACAGATACGCATTTTGTGACGCCGAACGGTCTCGATGCTTCTGACGCAGGCGGAGATCACCACACGACAGCAGCTGATCTGGCACGGATCATGCGATACTGTGTCTGGATTTCACCGAAAGCCGCCCAGTTTCTCGCAGTGACGCAGACGCGGTCCTATACCTTCTGGGATCTGGAAAAGAAAAACATGTTCAACTGCTATAATCACAACGCACTGCTGGATCAGATGGATGGAGCTGTTTCGGGAAAAACCGGCTTCACGGCAAAAGCCGGTTACTGTTATACCGGTGCGCTGGAGCGGGCTGGAAAGCGTCTGATTGTGTCGTTGCTTGCGTGCGGATGGCCCAGCCATAAAAACTATAAATGGGCGGATGCCGCAAAGCTTTTAAACTACGGGCTGGAATCGTATATGTATCGTGACGTGCTGGACCATAGCTGGAACCCAGGCAGATTGAAGTAGCAGACGGTATTTACGACGGGATGCTGCAGGTAAAAAGCAGCGCCCGCCTTACCCTTACAAGCCCGGCGCTTGATCCGGCGCGCTCGCTTCCCGCTCTTCTGAAAGAGACAGAAATACCGGAAAAAGACATTTTTTTACCGGAGCTTTTGAAAGCCCCGGTAAAGAAAGGAGAAAAGGTCGGTTCGGTTACGTATTCGATCGACGGGATTCTTCTCGCGGAATATCCCGTCTATGCAGCCGAAACGATCGAGAAAATTGATTATGGGTGGTGCATGGAAAAGGTCGCAGAGCGCCTCTTTTGTCATTCTTCGGTATGAGTCACTTTTGCAAGTGTTTCTGTTGAAAGAATTTTCCGGATATTGCAGAGAAACAGCGTAACGGCAGTGATAACAGAACATACATCAGCGATCGGTTCTGCATAGTAAACGCCCATGACACCGAAGAAATGCGGCAGAATGAGTGCAAGCGGAATCAGAAGGATGACTTTTCGAAGCAGTGCAATAAAAAGAGAAATCTTCGCCTGGCCAAGACCGAGGAAGGAACTCTGTACGCCGCTCTGCAGTCCGAAAATTGCCATGCCGGCAATGTAAACCGGAAGTACCTTCTCTACGATGACAATCAGTTCCGGGTCAGTCGTGAAAAGACCGGCAAAAAGAGCCGGACGAAGCATTGCGAATACAACGTAGACGAAAGCGGCAGTAAAAGTAATGGCGATCATGCGCCGGATTGTCTGGCGGACACGGTCAAACTGGCCTGCACCAAAGTTGTAGCTGATGATCGGCTGTACACCGTTCGTAAAGCCGTTGACCGGTACGAAAATCAGCTGCAGCACCGACTGGAGAATTGTCATCGAGCCGACATAGAGGTCGCCGCCGTACGTCTGCAGCCCGTGGTTCATGACGATTGTGATGGCACTTTCCGTTGCAGACATGATAAATGGTGAGATGCCGAGTGCCATGACAGAGCCTAAAATGGAAAAATCCGGTTTCATGGTGCGAAGAGAAAGGCGGACACCTGATTTTTTTGAGGTAAGAAACCGAAGAACCCATGCAGCACTTAAAGCCTGGGAGAGAATGGTAGCAAGTGCGGCCCCGGAAACACCCATATGAAGAACGAAGATGAAACCGGGTCAAGACCAATGTTGATAACAGCGCCAATGAGAACGGAGCACATGGCCGTGCGTGCGTGTCCCTGACAGCTGATAAAAGTATTCAATCCGACAGCCAGCTCGACAAATACGGTTCCGACAAGATAAATGGAAATATACGTGGAAGCGTATCGGATTGTGTTGCTGCTTGCACCAAAGAGGTACAGAAGCGGTGTCTGAAAGAAAAAGAAAAACGCCATCAGACACACGGAGAAAAAGAGCAGCAGGGAAGTGGAGCTTCCAAGAATTTTTTCTGCGCGGTCCCGGTTTTTCTGTCCGAGTGCGATGGCGGCAAGAGGAGCACCGCCTCCACTTGCGAATCCGGCAAAGGCGGAGATGATTGTGATAATCGGAAACGTGACGCCGACACCGGTCAGTGCCAGGGAACCAACATCAGGAATCCGGCCGATATAAATGCGGTCTACAATGTTATATAGTACATTTACAATCTGTGCGAGGACAGAGGGAAGGGCCAGTTCGAGCATCAGTTTCCCGATTTTTTCGGTGCCGAGACGGCCATCTTGCTTGGTCTGCATGAAAAAACCTCCAGTTTTTTTGTTGATGAAACGTATATTTTTCTGCGTCCTTTTCGTGGACATTGCTTCTATTATAGCTTTTTAAGGGCAATCCTGCAAGAAAAAAACGAAAAACTTTGCAATCCGTTGTGAAAGTCTACAGGCTTTTCCCGGAAACGCAAAACAGGGTGTACGGAAGAAAAAAAATATGGTACGCTATAGGACGAAGCGAAAGTGATTTCGTGAAAAACTTTTAGAAAGTAGTGGGAATAGATGGAGGAAAATCATATGCGAAATCTGTTAGTAGCGCAGTCTGGCGGACCGACCGCGGCGATCAATGCAACGGTGGCAGGAGTTGTTTCCTGTGCTGTACTGTCCGGAAAAGTAGATCATATTTATGGTGCGGTAAATGGAATTGAAGGCGTGCTTGCAGAAAAATTTCTTGATCTTGGAAAAAAACTGGATTCAGCAGAAAAAATCTCTCTTCTGATGCAGACCCCGGCAGCAGCGCTTGGCTCCTGTCGTTATAAACTGGGCGATCCGGAAGAAAACAAGGAGGATTTTGAAGAAATACTTCAAATTTTTCGCAGACATGAGATCCGTTATTTTATTTATATCGGCGGAAATGATTCGATGGATACCGTAGACAAGATGTCAAAGTACTGCAAAGAAAACGGTGTGACGATGTGTTTGTTGTCGGGGCGCCAAAGAGATTGACAATGATCTTGTCGAAACGGATCACTGCCCGGGCTTTGGATCTGCGGCAAAATATCTGGCAGCAACCTTTGCAGAGCTGGAGAGAGACTGCCATGTATATGAAAAGAAGGCTGTGACCATCGTGGAGGTCATGGGAAGAAACGCAGGATGGCTGACGGCAGCGTCTGCACTGTCCCGTGTCAACGGCGGAGAAGGGCCGAGCCTGATCTATCTTTGCGAGCCGGTCTTTGACACCGAACAGTTTTTAAAGGATGTGCAGGAAAAACTGGAACAGAAGGACAGTGTTCTGGTTGCAATCAGCGAGGGCATCCATGACAGCGAGGGCCGCTATGTTTCTGAGCAGGTGCAGAGCGATGCACAGGATCAGTTTGGGCACAGCTACATTGCAGGTTCTGCAAAAGTACTCGAAGAGCTGGTGCGTGACCGTATCGGCTGTAAGGTAAGATCGATTGAACTGAACCTGATGCAGCGGTGCGCGGCTCATCTTGCGAGTGCGACCGATCTTGAGGAGTCCCGTATGCTCGGCATGAAAGCCTGCCAGTGTGCACTGGAAAACAGGGAGGACAGATGGCATCGATCCGAAGAATCTCCGCGGATCCTTACCGCGTGGAGTATACCTCCGTTCCGGTATCGGAAGTGGCAAATAAAGAAAAGAAAGTGCCGCTTTCCTGGATTACAGAAGATGGTCATGATGTGACCGAGGAGATGATGGCGTATCTTCGTCCGCTGATTCTTGGCGAACCGGCGATGCAGTATGAGAATGGAATTCCGGTTCACATTGAACTATATTAAACCGAAGGAAAAACGTGTAAGAAAAGCCGCCGCCGGGCGGCTTTTTTGTACGATGCGGAAAGAAAACAGGACTTTTTGAAAAAGGAAAGGCTGGGAAAAATCAAGTTTGACCTTCCATTTATAATAGGAAAAATCTGAAATTTTTCTGTCAAAAAGGTGAGAAAAAGTATTGAAAAAAAACGAAAAAACAGATATGATAGACTTGTATAAAATTTGTTTAAAATTTTATAATGAAAATAGAAAGATGGAGGTTTGAAGAATGAGTAACACAGCACAAAGTTTAGCGAGCACAAGAATCGCCTCTTTGCTGGATGAAAACAGCTTTGTGGAAATCGGCGGACAGGTTACTGCCAGAAGCACAGATTTCAACATGGCCGGCATGGAGACACCATCCGATGGTGTAATTACTGGTTACGGTGTGATCAACGGCAGCCTGGTATACGTATACAGCCAGGACGCGTCTGTGATGGGCGGTACCATCGGCGAAATGCATGCAAAAAAAATCGCGAGACTGTATGAGTTTGCACAGAAAACAGGTGCTCCGGTCATCGGCTGGTAGACTGTGCCGGTATGCGTCTGCAGGAGGCAACTGATGCTCTGAACGGTTTCGGCGAAATCTATATGGCGCAGGCAATGGCATCCGGCGTGATTCCACAGATCACAGCAGTATTTGGTACCTGCGGCGGCGGTATGGCACTCATCCCGGCTATGACAGACTTCACGTTCATGGAGTCTAAAAACGGAAAACTTTTCGTAAACTCCCCGAACGCACTGGACGGAAACCACGTATCCAAATGTGATACCGCATCCGCAGATTTCCAGGGCGAAGAAGCAGGTCTTGTTGACTTTGCTGGAACCGAGGAAGAAATCCTCGGACAGATCAGAAACCTGGTATCTATGCTTCCGGCAAACAACGAGGACGAAGCATACACCGAGTGCGAGGATGATCTGAACCGTGCATGTGCAGACCTTGCAAACTGCGCAGGCGATACCGGAATCCTTCTTTCCCAGCTCAGCGACAACGGCATCTATTTTGAGACCAAAGCCGCTTACGGAAAAGATGTTGTAACCGCATTCATCCAGTTAAACGGAGCAACCGTAGGAGCAGTTGCAAACCGCTCTGAAATCTACGGCGAGGACGGAACTGTAAAAGAGAAAATGGATGGAACCTTAAGCGCAAGAGGAGCCAAAAAAGCAGCAGATTTCGTAAACTTCTGCGATGCTTTCTGCATCCCGGTACTTACCATCACAAACGTAACCGGATTCAAGGCAACCAAATGCTCTGAGAGAACCATGGCTAAGAACGCAGCAGCCCTGACCGCAGCTTTCGCAAACGCAACCGTTCCGAAAGTAAACGTTGTTGTCGGCAAAGCATACGGAAGCGCATACGTTGTCATGAACAGCAAATCCATCGGAGCAGACATGGTATTTGCATGGCCGAACGCAGAAATCGGAATGATGGATGCAAAATCTGCAGCAAAGATCATGTACGAAGGATCTGACGCTGCTACCATCAACGAGAAAGCAGCTGAATATGCAACCCTTCAGAACAATGTAACTTCCGCAGCCAGAAGAGGCTATGTGGACACCATCATCGAGCCGGAAGACACCAGAAAATATGTTATCGGCGCATTCGAGATGCTGTATACCAAGAGAGAAGACAGACCGGACAGAAAACACGGAACAGTCTAAGGAAGGTGGCATACGATGAGAAAGAACTGGAAAAAATTAGTAAGTCTCGTCCTTACCGCAGCCTGCACCATGGTTGTGACCGTAGCTCCTGTTTTTGCGGATGCGGCATCTACACCGGCTTATTCACCGGTTGAGGCATCTACGGTAGATTCTCTGCTCTCCTCCAGTGTTCAGTGGGTAGGACAGAGCCTGATGACCTACAGCGATGACGATCTTGCCAATATGGAAGCTTCCGACCAGCAGTTCTATGCAAGAGCAGCTGAGGCATGGGAAGAGGCAAAGGCTGACCTCGGAGAGGTAAAAAGCCTGGAAGACGGTACTCTCGAAGTAGACGGAGATTTTGTAACCTGCACAATTCCGGGTGAATTTGAAAAAAACCCTGGTATTGTCCGCGTATTCTGGAACATCAGCACCGGAACACCAGTTCCGACCGACCTCACCATCACCGTTGAGGAGTCAAAGGGCGTTCTGATCGGCCAGGCCGGCATGAACACCATCATCGGAATCGGTACCGTATTTGTTATGCTGATTTTCCTGATTTTCGTTATTTCTTCGTTTGATTACATTTTGGGAGACAAGAAGAAGAAAAAAGCACCGGCAGCACCTGTACAGGAAGCACCAAAGGCTGTCGCAGCACCGGTTGTTGAAGAGACAGCATCGGAAGCAGACGATATGGAGCTGCAGGCTGTTATTACAGCTGCAATCGCCATGTATGAAGAAGATATGGCTTCTGCATCCGGAGATGCTTATGTTGCACGTCCGATCCGCAGAAAAGGCAAAAGAGCTTAAGGAGGAAATTTTCAATGAAAAACTACACCATTACCGTAAACGGAAATGTATATAACGTAACTGTAGAAGAAGGAACCACAGCAGGCGCAGCTCCAGTTGTCAGCGCAGCAAAAGCAGCTCCGGCACCAAAAGCAGCACCGGCAGCACCGAAAGCAGCAGCTCCGGCAGGCGCAGCAGGCAGCGTAGAGGTTACTGCTTCTGTACCTGGTAAAATCTGCAAAATCGAAGCAGCAGCAGGCACCGCTGTAAAAGCAGGAGATGCTGTTCTTGTACTGGAAGCCATGAAGATGGAAATCCCGGTTGTAGCACCGCAGGATGGCACAGTAGCAACCATCAATGTAGCAGTAGGCGATGCAGTAGAATCCGGTGACGTTCTTGCAACCATGAACTAATGCCCGTTGTAAGAAAAAACCGGAGGTGAAAAAATGATTACTGAAACTTTAAACAACCTGCTTCACCAGACGGCGTTTTTTAATCTGGACTGGGGCAATTACGTTATGATCGCAGTGGCTTGCTTCTTCTTGTATCTTGCGATTAAGCATGAATTTGAGCCGTTGCTTCTTGTACCGATCGCATTCGGTATGCTGCTTGTAAACATTTACCCGGACATCATGGCTGAGCCTTATACCGACGTACAGGGTCTTGAGCATGCGGGCGGTCTGTTCTACTATTTCTTTACTCTGGACGAGTGGAGTATCCTTCCATCCCTGATCTTCATGGGTGTAGGTGCGATGACAGACTTCGGTCCGCTGATTGCAAATCCGATCAGCTTCATCATGGGAGCTGCAGCACAGCTTGGTATCTATCTGGCGTACTTTTTCGCTATTTTCATGGGATTCAATGGAAGAGAGGCAGCAGCTATCTCCATCATCGGCGGTGCCGACGGCCCGACTTCTATCTTCCTTCTGAATAAGCTCGGACAGCAGCACCTGATGGGACCGATCGCAGTAGCAGCATATTCCTATATGTCACTTGTGCCGATCATCCAGCCGCCGGTCATGAAGCTTCTGACTACAGAGAAAGAGCGTAAAATCAAAATGGAGCAGCTTCGTTCCGTATCCAAACTCGAGAAGATCCTGTTCCCGATTGTTATCACCATCGTTGTCTGCATGATCCTTCCATCTACCGCTCCGCTGGTAGGTATGCTGATGCTTGGTAACCTGTTCCGTGAGTGCGGCGTTGTAAAACAGCTCCAGGAGACAGCTTCCAATGCCATGATGTACATCGTAGTTATCCTTCTTGGTACTTCCGTTGGTGCATCCACAAGTGCTGAGGCATTCTTAAATGTCAGCACCTTAAAGATCGTTGCCCTGGGTCTGATCGCATTCGTATTCGGTACCGCAGGCGGTGTCCTGTTAGGAAAGGTACTGTGCAAGGCAACCCACGGAAGAATCAACCCGCTGATCGGTTCTGCAGGTGTATCTGCGGTACCTATGGCAGCCCGTGTATCCCAGAAAGTCGGTGCGGAGGCAGATCCGACGAACTTCCTGCTGATGCATGCAATGGGACCGAATGTAGCCGGTGTTATCGGTACAGCCGTAGCGGCCGGTACCTTCATGGCGATCTTTGGTGTATAACTTCTTGAGACAAAACAAAAGTGAGAAACACTTAATTTAGGAGGATAGAAATGGCAGTAGAAAAGAAACCTGTCAAGATTATGGAAACTGTTCTGCGTGATGCACATCAGTCCCTGATCGCGACGAGAATGACAACAGAACAGATGCTTCCGATCATCGATAAAATGGATAAAGTCGGATATCACGCAGTAGAGTGCTGGGGAGGTGCAACTTTCGATGCTTCCTTACGTTTTCTGCATGAAGATCCATGGATGAGACTGAGAAAACTCCGTGACGGATTCAAAAATACAAAACTGCAGATGCTGTTCCGCGGACAGAATATCCTGGGATATCGTCCGTACGCAGACGACGTAGTAGAGTATTTCGTACAGAAATCCATTGCAAACGGAATCGACATCATCCGTATTTTTGACTGTATGAACGATCTGCGCAACCTGCAGACCGCTGTCAGCGCAGCCAACAAAGAAAAAGGCCACGCACAGGTAGCACTTTCCTATACTTTAGGAGATGCTTACACCCTGGATTACTGGACCACCATGGCAAAGAGAATCGAAGAGATGGGTGCAGATTCCATCTGTATTAAAGATATGGCAGGCCTGCTCGTTCCGTACAAGGCAACTGAGCTGGTAACCGCGCTGAAAGAAGCAACCGATCTTCCGATTCAGCTGCACACCCACTATACTTCCGGTGTTGCATCCATGACGTACCTGAAAGCAGTAGAGGCTGGTGTTGATATCATCGATACCGCAATGTCTCCATTCGCTATGGGTACTTCACAGCCGGCAACTGAGGTTATGGTTGAAACCTTCAAAGGCACTCCATACGATACTGGTCTGGATCAGAACAAACTGGCTGAGATCGCAGATTACTTCCGTCCGATGAGAGACGAAGCGCTCGATACAGGCCTCTTAAATCCGAAGAACCTTGGCGTAAATATCAAGACTCTTCTGTATCAGGTACCGGGCGGTATGCTCTCCAACCTGACAAGCCAGTTAAAAGAGCAGCACGCAGAGGACAAATACTACGATGTACTCGAAGAAGTACCGCGCGTAAGAAAAGACCTCGGCGAGTGCCCGCTGGTTACTCCGTCTTCCCAGATCGTTGGTACCCAGGCTGTATTCAATGTCCTGATGGGCGAGCGTTACAAGATGGTAACGAAAGAGACAAAAGACGTTCTTGCCGGAAAATACGGTGCAACTGTAAAACCGTTCAATCCGGAAGTACAGAAGAAATGCATCGGCGATACCGAGCCGATCACCTGCCGCTACGCAGACCTGCTTGAGCCGGAGCTTCCGAAACTGGAGAAAGAGATCGAGCAGTGGAAACAGCAGGATGAGGATGTATTAACCTACGCTCTGTTCCCGCAGGTAGCTGTAGACTTCTTCAAATATCGTGAAGCGCAGCAGACAAAAGTAGATCCGGCAGCCGCTGACAAAAAAGACGGCGCATATCCGGTCTAAATAAAATCTGAGTAAAAAAATCAGCCGGTGTTCTGTGTTCCCCGTAAAAAGGAATGCAGACACCGGCTTTCCTTTTCAGCTTTTCAGCCATTGCGCCAGTAATTTATTCGTGTTATAATTCAAAAGATTGAGGTGTGTCCGAAAAAGAATCAGGATGCCCCCAAAAGAAGAAATGTGGATGCCGAACGGCATTTGCAGATCGGAAAAACAAATCAGGAAGAAAATAACATGAAAAAAGAAAAAGAACAGTCTTCTTCAGAAGAGCAGAAGGCAGCGAACGAGAATCTCCTCATTCGTCTGAATCAAAATTACGGAAAGTTGAGCAAAGGACAGAAGAGGCTGGCAGATTTTATTACGGCGCATTATGACCAGGCCGTATCGATGACGGCAGCGCGCCTGGGACAGCAGGTCGGCGTCAGCGAATCGACAACGGTTCGCTTTGCGATGCAGCTTGGCTACGCGGGATATCCGGAGTTCCAGCGCGCACTGGAGGAGATGGTGATGAACCGTCTGAATTCGGTGCAGCGGATGCAGTTTACGTATGGCCGCGTGCCGCAGGGAGAAATTCTGGAGACCGTCCTGCAGTCGGATATTGAAAAAATCAAGATGACGCTGGAAGAAGTGGACCGGAGCGCCTTTGAGCGCGCTGCGGATACGATTCTTTCTGCGCGGACAATTTACATTGTCGGCATTCGGAGCTGCGCGCCGCTTGCGAGCTTTCTGGCGTTCTATCTCCATATGATTTTCCCGGATGTGCGCCAGGTACAGACAAACAGTTCCAGCGAGATTTTCGAGCAGATGATCCGCATCACGGAGGATGATGTGGTGATCGGCATCAGCTTCCCGCGGTATTCGATGCGTACGATGAAGGCACTGGAATTTGCGAACAGCCGCAAAGCGAAGGTGATTACGATCACAGACAGTGTGCATTCACCGATGAATGTTTATGCAGCCTGTACGCTGATTGCCAAGAGCGATATGGCATCAATCGTCGATTCTCTGGTGGCCCCTTTGAGTGTAATCAATGCGCTTGTCGTGGCGCTCTGCATGAAACGCCAGGCGGATGTGAAAAAGACACTTGAGAGCATGGAAAAACTGTGGATGAGTACCAGGTTTACAGCAACGATGAAATCAACGGGCTGGACGATGCACGTCCCATGGGCGGAAAAAAAGGCAGCTCTGCCGGTAAAGGAGAAAGCATGAGAAAAGCAGCAGTAATCGGCGGAGGCGCCGCCGGAATGATGACCGCCGTGCTTGCCGCCGGCGAAAAGACAGAGATTCATCTCTATGAAAAAAATGAAAAGCTGGGAAAGAAGCTGTTTATCACAGGAAAGGGCCGCTGCAATGTGACAAACGACTGCCCGACAGAAGAGTTCTTCACGAATGTGGTGACAAACCCGAAATTTCTGTACAGCTCCGCCTACAGCTTTGACAGCGCCCAGGTGCAGGAGTTTTTCGAAGCGGCAGGTGTCCGCTTAAAAGTGGAGCGCGGAAACCGTGTCTTCCCGGAGTCAGATCACTCCTCGGATATTATCCGCGCGCTGGAGACGGAACTGAAACGGAAAAATGTTCAGGTGCATAAGAATACAAAAGTAAAAGAGCTTCTTTTCGAAGGAGACCGCGTGAAAGGAATCCGCCTGGAAAACGGGAAAGAGCTTTTTTACAATGATGTCGTTGTCGCAACCGGCGGTATGTCGTACCAGACGACGGGGTCGGATGGAGACGGCTACCGTTTCGCAGAAGAGGCAGGACTTGCCGTCACTCCGCTCCGCCCGGCGCTGGTGCCGCTGGAAACAGAGGAAGCGTACATCCGTGAGCTGCAGGGACTCTCCCTGAAAAATGTGACGATGACGATTAAAAACGGCAAAAAGACGCTGTTCGATGGATTCGGCGAGATGCTGTTTACACATTTCGGAATTTCCGGCCCGCTGGGGCTTTCTGCGAGCTCCTACATCGGAAAAGCACTGGAACAGCAGCCGCTGAAAGGATATCTGAACCTGAAGCCGGCACTCACGGAAGAACAGCTGGATGCGCGGATCCTGCGTGAATTTGAGGAAAACCGGAACAAACAGTTCCGCAACGTGATCAACAGTCTGTTCCCGGCGAAACTGCTTCCGGTGATGCTCTCTCTTGGCGGGATCGACCCGTACAAACAGGTCAATGCCGTATCGAAAGCGGAGCGTCAGCACTTTGAAGAGCTGATCACGCATTTCCCGTTTACAGTAACCGGAACACGGGGTTTCCGTGAAGCAATTATCACACAGGGTGGTGTTTCCGTGAAAGAGATCCGTCCGGGCACGATGGAGGCAAAGAAAAAAGAAGGTCTGTACTTCGTAGGAGAAGTGCTCGATCTCGATGCACTGACCGGCGGCTTCAATCTGCAGATTGCCTGGGCAAGTGCCCACGCTGCAGCCGAAGAGATCCGGGCAAAGGAAGAACAGGAATAAAATATGGATCACAGATTTTAGAATTTTCAGGAGGAAGAGAGAAGATGAGATTTAATCTTGCAATTGACGGACCGGCAGGCGCTGGCAAAAGTACAATCGCAAAACGTGTGGCAAAGGAGCTTTCGTTTGTCTACGTTGATACAGGAGCAATGTACCGTGCCATGGGCATCTATTTTTCAGATCTTGGCATTGCACCGGAAGAGCAGGAAAAAATTGAGGCAGCCTGCAAAGATGTGAAAATTTCCATTTCCTACGAAAACGGAGAGCAGCAGGTTTATTTAAACGGCGTCAATGTCACCGGAAGACTGCGCACCGAGGAGGCTGGAAAGATGGCATCCGCGACAAGCGCCTATCTGGAAGTACGGAAAAAACTCGTGGAGCTGCAGCAGGAGATGGCGGAGAATACGGATCTTGTGATGGACGGCCGCGATATCGGAACTGCCGTTCTGCCGAACGCACCGTTGAAAGTCTATCTGACAGCAAGTGCCCATGTCCGCGCACTGCGCCGCTGGAAAGAGCTGACCGAAAAGGGACAGACAGCCGATCTTGCGAAAATCGAGGAAGATATCAATGAGCGTGATTATCAGGACATGCACAGAGAGCATTCCCCGCTGGTACAGGCAGAAGACGCCGTACTCGTTGACAGCTCTGAAATGACGATCGATGAGGTTGTGGAAAAGATCTTAAGCCTTGCCCGCGAGCGCATGTAAACGCGGCAGAGAAAAGAGGAGAAGAAAAACAGATGGAAGTAACTGTTGCAAAAAGTGCAGGCTTCTGCTTCGGCGTCAAACGGGCGGTCGATACGGTATACCGTGAAATTGAGAGCGGTGAAAAGCCGGTCTACACCTTCGGGCCGATTATTCACAACGAACAGGTTGTGGAGGATCTCGAAAACCGCGGCGTGCAGGTGATCCATTCGGAAGATGAACTAGAGGAGCTTTCTGGCGGAACCGTTGTGATCAGGTCGCATGGCGTGTCGCGGGATGTCTGTGAAAAGATCGAAGCGCGCGGCATGAAGATTGTAGATGCGACGTGCCCGTTTGTCAAGAAGATCCACCGGATTGTGGACGAGGAGGGCAGAAAAGGCCGCCACGTCGTCATCATCGGAAGCGCGGATCATCCGGAGGTACAGGGCATCATGGGATGGGCGAGCGGTCCGGTTACCGTGATGCATACCGCCGAAGAAGCGGAAAGTTTTGTGCCCGAAAATGGAAAACCAATATCTATTGTGGCACAGACGACATTTAATTACAACAAATTTAAAGATTTAGTTGAAATTTTTTTGAAAAAGAGTTATGATAGTACTGTTTTAAAGACTATCTGCAACGCTACCGAGGAAAGACAGACGGAAGCGAGAGCAATTGCCAGGAAGGTTGATGCCATGTTTGTCGTGGGAGGCAGACATAGTTCAAACACGCAAAAGCTGTATGAGATATGTAAAGAAGAATGTAAAAATACTTACTTTATAGAGACACTCGTTGATTTGGAATCTAAGCCTTTTCAATCATTTGGTCGCGTAGGTATTACAGCTGGGGCATCCACCCCGAATAAAATAATTGAGGAGGTTCAAAAAATGTCAGAAATGAGTTTTGAACAAATGCTGGATGAATCATTTAAAACAATCAGAAACGGAGAAGTCGTTGAGGGTACTGTAATCGATGTCAAAGACGATCAGATTATCCTGAATATCGGATACAAAGCCGATGGTATTCTTACCAAAAACGAATATTCCAACGATTCTTCCATCGATCTTCACACCGTTGCACAGCCAGGTGACAAAATGGAAGTCAAAGTTCTGAAAGTAAATGATGGAGAGGGACAGGTCCTTCTTACTTACAAGAGACTTGCTGCTGAAAAAGGCAACAAGAGACTCGAGGAAGCATTCGAGAATCATGAAGTTCTGAAAGCAAAAGTAACACAGGTACTGAACGGAGGATTATCCGTAGTTGTTGAGGAGACCAGAGTATTCATTCCGGCCAGCCTTGTATCTGATGTATATGAAAAAGATCTGTCTAAATATGCAGATCAGGAAATTGAATTCGTTATTACCGAGTTCAACCCGAGAAGAAGACGCATCATCGGTGACCGCAAACAGCTCATCGTTGCTGAGAAGAAGAAACTGCAGGAAGAACTGTTCGCACGCATTGCAGTTGGCGATGTTGTAGAGGGAACTGTTAAGAATGTTACCGATTTCGGCGCATTCATCGATCTGGGCGGAGCTGACGGACTGCTTCACATCTCTGAGATGTCCTGGGGCCGCGTAGAGAACCCGAAAAAAGTATTCAAAGTTGGTGAGACTGTAAAAGTTCTGATCAAAGACATCAACGGCGACAAGATCGCTCTTTCCTTAAAATTCCCGGAAGAGAATCCGTGGCTGAACGCTGCTGATAAATACGCTGTAGGCAACGTAGTAGAAGGCTGTGTTGCCCGTATGACTGACTTTGGTGCATTCGTTGAGCTTGAGCCGGGCGTAGATGCTCTGCTTCATGTTTCCCAGATCTCCAGAGAGCACGTTGAGAAACCGTCTGATGCACTGAAAATCGGACAGGAAATCACTGCAAAAGTAGTTGATTTCAACGAGGAAGACAAAAAAATCTCTCTGAGCATGAAAGCTCTGGAAAACGAAGAGCCAGTAGAAGAGTAAGAATAATTTAACTTGCAGGTGCTGCAGTTGGATGATTAGAATGCCGTAGACAACCGGGTTTCCTGAACAGACAGGAAACCTGTTGCCTGCGGTATTTTCTTATCATCTGTTTTTGGCACCAGAAAAGAAAAAGGGGATGAAAGTTTATGTGGGAGACGAAGATTCTGGGTGTGGATCTGTACCACGTTCTAGCATGGTTCTGGCTGTACAGCTTCTGCGGATGGATCTGGGAGAGTTCCTATGTATCGATCCGGCAGAAAAAACTGGTCAACCGCGGTTTTGTCAATGGTCCGCTGCTGACACTGTACGGCACCGGCGCTGTTATGGTATACTTGATCCTGCGCCCGTTTGAAGCGAACGTCTGGGCACTGTATTTCGGAGGTGTCATTGTAGCGACGGTTCTGGAATATGTAACCGGCGTGCTGATGGAGACCATTTTTCATGCGCACTGGTGGACTACAGCAATCAGAAGTTTAATTTTCAGGGAAAGATCTGCCTCAGCAGTTCGATTGCCTGGGGATTCTTTACACTGGGGCTGTTCTATATTCTGCAGCCGATTGCCGTGAAAGTAGTGAATCTTGTTTCGGATACTACAGGAGAGATCATTGTTTCCGCTGTTACCGTCTGCTATCTGGTAGATTTTGGATTTTCCTCAGCCGCAGCATTCCAGCTGGGACAGAAGATGCGCAGTCTGGAGAAAACGTGGGGAGAATTTCTGAAATATCTGCAGAAATCCCGCTTTAACCAGCTTGCCGAGGAGATGAATGCGAAAGTACAGCAGTATCGTGCAGAGTATTCCAGAGATAAGATGAAAGAATATCTGGCCGAGAAACGCCAGACACTGTCTGAGGCAATGGAGCAGATGCAGAAGCTGGAGAAGGAGCGGAAAGAAGCCGAGGGAAGAAGAAATCCGCTTTCCGAGTCGAAGAACCGCCTGATGGAGTTCGGAGCAGAGCAGAAGGAACGCCTGACCGAGTTCGGAGCAGAGCAGAAAGAACGGTTTGCGGCACTTGGATTTGATGTGCGCAGCGATAAGATGCCGGATCTTAAAGAGCTGCTGGAGCGCTTTGACCAGATGACAAAACCGCAGCTTCCGACCAACTGGCTGATGCGCCTGACAACGAAACGTTATCTGCGCGCCTATCCGCATCTGCAGGGAACGCATCATGCTTCTCTGAAAAAGGAAGAAAAAAAAGGCAGAAGAGAAAAAATAAAGGACTGCTTGGAAAGGACAGTCCCGGAAAAACGGCCGTGCATGCAAAAACGTGTACGGCTGTTTTATTTTCTGGTTTTGCTATCGTCTTTGAAAAAGAGCTGAAGCTCGGAGCAGAGATACTCTTTCAGGAGATCTTCCTGCGAAAAAAAGGCATCAGACCACTCAAAATAGTAAGGGCGGCTTTTGAAGTTCTCGCGGAAGGCCGGGGTGAAAAACTCTTTCTGCTGCGGAAGAAATGTACCGGTCCGCCGCTGATAGCAGTTGGCAGCCTTTGCTTTCTGACGGTGTTCCGGATCGACAAACGCGCCAACGCTCTTGTGAACAGCCTGATCCTCCAGTGGAAGATAATAGTAATTCTTATAGTCCGGGAAGAAATATTTCAGCTCCGCCGTATGCGTCTGCAGGGAGAGAGAAACCCGTGAACCAAAGGCTGTAAGAGAACCATCCGCGCAGACACGGGAGAGGAAAACCGGAACTTCCCGCTCGGGCTGCAGTGAAACTTCCAGTGTCTGTCCGGTAAAACGACACGACTGGACAGAAAAATCGCCGTGAAACAGGGCAGGAAGCGCGAGCAGTTCCAGAACAGAACCCATGCCGAGGACATCCTCATAATTGTGAAGGAAAAGCAGTTCCAGTTTCTTTTCATCCAGTGTCTGAAGATAGTCGTGGTAAACCGAAATCAACTGTTTTCCGTTAAGTTGATCCTTCCGTGGGAATGAGAGATACTGTTCCACATTTTTCTGTTTCATTGAAGAAAGTCCCAGGATTGACTGAAACGGGCGGAGTGCCTGATAAAGATCCAGGGATGCGACTGACGAAAGCGGATCTTCCATCTGATAAAACAGTGCTTTGTGTGTGAGGTAAGGAAGATCAAATGTCGTTCCATTAAAATGCACCAGCTGCTTCACGTCGGAAAGAAACGTGAAAAAAGAGACAAGCATCTCTTTTTCTTCGGTCGGTCGATCAAGAAACCACTGGCGCAGTGTGAAAGTATCCGCGGCCGGGTCAAAGAACAGCGCACCAATCAGATAGAGATGCGAGGTACGCCAGGAAAGGCCGGTCGTCTCAATATCGAAAAAGACATCGCCGTTTCTCAGATACATCTGAAGATTGGCAGAGAGAGCAGCGGGGTAGAATCTATGATCTGCATAAGGTTTTTTGTCTCCTTTGAAAAACTTTTTTGAATCTAAAGATATTATAAGACGAAAAAATCTGACATGCAAGAAAGACAGCGACTAATCGTTGCGTGATGAGAAAAGTTCTGCTATAATAGAATGTGCGTTCGCTTTCGAAAAAAAGAAAACGGCGCTTTGGAGGAAAAACATGATTGCATTTATCAAAGGAACTGTAGATTCTCTTTCGGAAGGAAAAATGATTCTCGAAAGCCATGGAATCGGCTATGAGCTGAATATTCCAGCGAGTATGTTCGACGCAGGCATCCGGGAGGGAGAAGAGTTAAAGATATATACCATATGAGTGTGCGGGAAGACGGAATTTCCCTATTCGGCTTTCTGTCCCGTGAAGATCTTGAAATATACCGTATGCTGATCGGCGTAAGCGGCATCGGACCAAAAGCGGCGCTTGCGGTGCTGTCCACGCTTACTGCAGACAATCTGCGCTTTGCCGTCCTCTCGGAAGATGTCCAGGCGATTGCCAAAACACCGGGCATCGGAAAGAAGACCGCGCAGAAGCTGATTCTGGAATTAAAAGACAAATTCGACCTGCAGGAAGCGTTCGAGCAGAAGCTGGCAGGAAATCAGGCGGCTGCGGCGGTACGGCAGGCAGGCGAACCGGATGCCTTCCAGGATGCGGTACAGGCGCTGACTGCGCTTGGCTACTCCGGAACGGAAGCACTGCAGGCAGTAAAGAAAGTCGAAATCACCGAAGGCATGGACAGCGAGGCTGTGCTGAAAGCGGCATTGAAGCATATGTTTTAGCAGATGGTCCTAAATTGTGGAAGAAGGAAACCTTATAACGATGGAAAGAAGAATTATCACAACTGACGTTCTCGAGGAGGACGTGAAAATCGAAGGTTCGCTCCGTCCCCAGCACCTGGACGACTACATCGGACAGGAAAAGACGAAAAAGAACCTGAAAGTATATATTGAAGCAGCAAAACAGCGAAGTGATGTTCTCGATCATGTGCTGTTTTACGGCCCTCCGGGACTTGGAAAAACAACGCTGGCGGGCATCATTGCAAATGAGATGGGAACCCATATGAAGGTAACGAGCGGCCCGGCGATCGAAAAACCGGGTGAGATGGCAGCGATCCTCAACAATCTGCAGGAGGGCGACGTCCTGTTTGTTGATGAGATCCACCGCCTGAACCGCCAGGTTGAGGAGGTTCTTTACCCAGCGATGGAGGATTTTGCGATTGATATCATGATCGGAAAAGGCTCTTCGGCGCGCTCGATCCGCCTGGATCTGCCGAAGTTTACGCTGGTCGGCGCAACAACGCGTGCAGGTCTTTTGACTGCCCCGCTCCGCGACCGGTTCGGTGTCATCCACCATCTGGAATTTTACACGGAGGAAGAATTGGCCAACATTATCCTGCACTCCTCAAAAGTACTGAATGTGGAGGTGGACCCGCAGGGAGCGCTTGAGATGGCGCGCCGTTCCAGGGGAACACCGCGTCTGGCAAACCGGATTTTAAAGCGTGTCCGCGACTTTGCCCAGGTGAAATACGATGGAAGAATCACAAAAGAGGTCGCATCATTTGCTCTCGATCTGCTGGAAGTAGACCGTTACGGACTGGATCAGACTGACCGGCTGCTTCTTACCACCATTATGGAAAAGTTCCAGGGCGGTCCGGTGGGACTCGATACCCTGGCAGCATCGATTGGAGAAGATGCCGGCACCATCGAAGATGTCTACGAGCCGTTCCTGATCAAATCCGGATTTATCAACCGCACTCGCGCGGAAGAGTGGCAACGGAATTTGCCTGGCACCACCTGGGGCTGGAGGCACCGCGTAAGATCGAAGAGTAAAAGCCCTGAATCTTTCATTTTCTGTCGCTTTTTGCAGAAAAAGGTTGTTTTTCTTCCATTTTCGGTATATGATAGGTTATATTAGCCGGAAGTTTGGTCCGGTTAAATTCAGTGGAGGAAAAGCAAAAGAATGGCTGTAAAAAATACAACACAGGTTTTAATAGATGGAAAAATTATCACACTGGGAGGCTATGAGAGCCCGGAATATCTGCAGAAAGTAGCTGCTTATCTGAATCAGAAGATCAGCGAACTTTCCCAGTCAGCCGGATACAACCGCCTGTCGGTGGATACGAAGCACACACTGCTTGCACTGAACATTGCAGACGACTATTTCAAAGCAAAAAGCCAGGTAGATACCCTCGAAGAGATATGGAAGCCAAAGACCGGGAAACCTACGATATGAAGCACGATCTGATCGCAGCGGAAATCCAGGCCGGCGATCTGAAAAAAGAGCTGGAAGAGAAACGAATCGAGCTGGAACATGTGCGCGGCGAGAGGGAAGAACTGCAGCGGCAGCTTGATAAGGCAAATAAGGATCTGGAAGATTTATTAAAAGCGTAAAAGAAGGAAAAACGGGGGATTGCGGAACAGGTAATCGCCCGTTTTTAGGAGATAAAGATGAAGACAGAATTATTAGCACCAGCCGGTCGATGGAAGCGTTAAAGCGGCGGTTTCCGCCGGTGCGGATGCCGTCTATCTCGGCGGAGCCGCATTCGGCGCAAGAGCGTATGCAAAAAATCTGGATGAGCAGGAGATTCTCTCAGCCATCGATTACGTCCATCTGCGGAACCGGAAACTGTATCTGACGGTCAACACCCTCTTAAAAGAGGAGGAACTGGAAGAGAAACTGTATCCGTATCTGCGTCCGTACTATGAGCAGGGACTGGATGCCGTGATTGTCCAGGATATGGGCGTTTTAAAGGCGGTCCGCTCCTGGTTCCCGGATCTCGACATTCATGCGAGCACACAGATGACAGTGACAGGATCTGCGGGAGCGCGTTTCCTGGAGAGCCTTGGCGCGACGCGTGTGGTACCGGCCCGTGAGCTTTCGTTTGCGGAGATCCAGAAAATCCACCGGACGACCAACCTTGAAATTGAATGCTTCGTCCACGGGGCGCTCTGCTACTGCTATTCGGGACAGTGCCTTTTTTCCAGCCTGATCGGCGGAAGAAGCGGAAACCGCGGAAGATGCGCGCAGCCGTGCCGTCTGCCGTACGAAGCGTACGATAAAGACAACCACCGCATGGGGGAGCCGGGCGACCGCTATCCGTTAAGCCCGAAGGATATGTGTACGGTAGAACTGCTGCCGGAGATTGTAAAATCCGGGATTATGTCCCTCAAAATCGAAGGCAGAATGAAAAAGCCGGAGTATACAGCGGGCGTTGTCAGCATTTACCGCAAATACCTCGATCTGTACGAAAAAAAGCCGTCCCGTTTCCACGTTCTGCCGGAGGACATGAAAAAGCTGTATGAGCTGTATAACCGTGACGGTTTCAACAAAAGCTATTATACCGTAAGAAACGGACGCGATATGATGGCGCTGAAGAACGAAAAAGAGCAGGAAAATAAAAAGAAACAGCGCAGAAATGAGCAGCTCTTTTATGAGATCCAGAGAGATTATATCGAGACTGAGGCAAAAGAGCCGATTTCCGGCTTTCTGACCCTGTATCCGGGTCAGCCGACGTCTTAAGTGCAGAAAGCGGAAAATACAGCGTAACAGCAGAGGCGGGCATGGTAGAACCGGCAAAGAAGCAGCCGCTGACAGAGGAACGCGTAAAAACACAGCTGGAAAAGACAGGCGAGACACCATTCTATTTCAAAGAACTCGATGTCTGTATGGATGACAACTGTTTCGTGCCGATGCAGACGTTAAACGAGCTGCGGAGAGGCGTTTCGGACCAGCTGGTGAAAGAGATGACAGAGCCATACCGCAGAAAAGCAGCGGAAAAGCCGGAACAGGAAGCAAAAGCATCTGGAAAACTGGACCAGGAGAACAGGGCAGAAAAGAAAATGGAGCTGACCGCATCTGCCGAGACGAGAGCCCAGTGGAATGCACTGCTCGAGATTCCGGAGATCACGACGATCTACGCCGGCATGGGATGCTTCAAACGGGAAATCTTCGAAGAGCAGGCGGAAAAAGGCATCCTGCAGGCGAAAGAACTGGGAAAACAGGTTTATCTGATGCTGCCGCACGTTGTGCGTGAAGGCGATCTGAAGGAATACCGCGACACGTTCCGCTGTCTGAAGGAGATCGGTCTTGGCGGTTTCCTGATCCGCAATCTCGAAAGCTTTTCATTTTTGAAAGAGATGGGAATGGAAAAGGATATACGGCTCGATTACAGCGTTTACACGTACAACAGCCGTGCGCAGGCATTCTGGCAGGAGCAGGGCGTGCAGCGTGATACCGTTCCGTATGAGCTGAACGAGCGGGAAATCGGAAAACGTGACAATACGAACAGCGAAATGGTGGTCTACGGCTACCTTCCGATGATGGTTTCCGCCCAGTGTGTCCAGAAGAACCTGAACGGCTGCAATCACAGTTATTCTCTGGTACGCTTAAAAGACCGGATGGGAAAATACTTCCCGGTGAAGAGTTACTGCACCTCGTGCTACAGTGTGATCTACAACAGCCTTCCGCTCGGCCTGGTAAAAGAAGCCGATGAGATCCGGTCCATGCATCCGGCTGCGGTGCGGCTGAATTTTACCATCGAGACACTGGAGGAGACAAAAGAAATCGCCGCTGCGTTTGCTGGAACGTACTGTAAAGGAATCGCAGTTCCGGCCGAACAGGAATATACCAAAGGCCATTTCCGCCGGAAAGTAGAGTAAACGGTGAGAAAAAATAAGGGGAATTTATGGAAAATACCATTGTTCAGTTATCAAAATATGTGATTACCTTCCTCATGATCTGTTTTACCGTGCAGTCGTTTGCTGCACTCAAAGAGCGGGATGAGGATGAGCGCCATTACATTCTGATGCGGCAGATCATCATGATCATTCTGATGAATTTCATCTGTTTCTTCGTGATGTTCCTGCAGGAAGGCGAAGTATCAACGATTCAGATGTTTCTGCTCACGATGGCGTATATCCTGGGCGTACAGATCCTGTACCGCCTGATTTACCGGAAGGCATCGATGATCCTGGTAAACAACATGTGTATGCTGCTCTCGATCAGCATGATTATTCTGACGAGACTGAGCGTGTCAAAGGCGATGTCCCAGTACAAAATTCTGGCGGCATCCACACTGCTCTGCTTCATCATTCCGGTCATTGTCCGAAAGGGCAAGTTTCTGAAAAATCTGACTTGGATTTACGCTGTGCTCGGAATTGCCATGCTTTCCGTCGTTATGGTGCTTGGCTTTACTTCCGGCGGTGCGAAGCTGTCGATCGAAATCCACGGCATTACGTTCCAGCTCTCCGAGATTGCCAAGATCACACTCGTGTTCTTTATGGCAGGCATGCTGCGCGAGGATAATTCCTTTGGAAACGTTGTGAAAGCAACGGTCATTGCGGCAGTTCATGTGCTGATCCTTGTTGCATCCACCGACCTTGGAACTGCGTTCGTCTTCTTTATGGCGTACGTGGTTGTAATCTATGTGGCAACGAGAAAAGCCAGATATCCGCTTTTGGGACTTGCGGGAATGAGTGCCGCCTGCGTTGTGGCATATTTCCTGTTTTCCCATGTACGGAACCGTGTGGCACTCTGGCAGGATCCGATCGGAAACTGGGATATCAGCAGCCAGTTAGCACAGGGACTCTTCGGCATGTGCTCCGGCGGATGGTTCGGAACCGGCCTTTTCGAGGGACGGCCTGACATTATCCCGGTTGCAACGAAAGACTTTATTTTCTGTGCGATCTGTGAGGAGATGGGCATTATCTTCGGAATCTGCCTGATTCTGCTGTGCATGTCCACATTCCTTCTGATTATCAATATTTCCATGAAGATGAGCAAACGGTTCTACAAACTGATTGCCATGGGTCTTGGAACGGAATATGCGACACAGGTGTTCCTCACCATCGGAGGAACCATTAAATTTATTCCTATGACAGGTATCACGCTGCCGCTGGTCAGCTATGGAGGAAGCTCTATGTTCTCCACGGTGCTGATGCTGTCGATCATTCAGGGATTGTACATCTTAAGGGAAGACGAAGGTGAGGAGCTTGAGAAAAGACGAAACAAGAAGAAACGAAACCAGCAGAAAAACGACCCAGGCGCCAAGAAAAAACGACGCCCGGACGAAGAGACCGAAAGACGAAAGAAGAGCGGCAGCCGGAACGATGGACAGGGAACCCGCCAGAAGTACCGCGAGCAGCCGGATGAATTCGAACGGCGGATCGAAGAGCAGACCGAGAACAGCCTCCACTGGTAAGGCGGCAAACAACGGCGCAGGGCCGTATCTGATCGTTTCGTTCCTGTTCGTGGCCATGTTTCTTGGGCTGATCGCGTATCTCGTTTACTTTAATGTCGTGCGGAAAGAAGAATTTCTGAATAGTTCTTACAATACGAGACAGAATAACTATGCAGAGCGCGTGATCCGCGGAACAATCTATTCTGCGGACGGCCAGGAACTGGCAAAGACGACGACAGATGAAAACGGGGATGAGGTAAGAACGTATCCGTTCGGCAGCCTGTTTGCGCAGGTGGTTGGCTACACGGGAAAAGGAAACAGCGGCTCGAATCTTCCTACAACTATATGCTGATGGAGTCCCATACAAGTAAGTTAAAGCAGGTAAAGAATGAATTCAGCGATGCGAAGAACCCGGGAGACAGTCTCTATACAACGCTGAATACAACACTCCAGCAGGCCGCGGCCGATGCACTGGACGGATACCGCGGTGCAGTTGTCGTGCTGGAGGCAAAAACGGGCCGTGTACTTGCCAATGTGAGCAATCCGGTTTTTAATCCTAATACGATTGAAGAGGACTGGGAGGCACTGAACGCAGACGATGAGAGCGGCGTGTTTCTGAACCGCGGTCTGCAGGGAAGATATCCGCCGGGATCTACGTTCAAGATTGTTACTTCGCTTGCGTATCTCCGTCAGAACGGCACACTGGACGGTTTTTCGTTCGACTGTGACGGTGAGCTGACAGCAGGAAACTATACGATTCACTGCTCCGGCGGTGAAGTGCATGGACCGGAAGATTTTGCAGGTGCGTTTGCACATTCGTGCAACTCTGCCTTTGCACAGATTGGCCTTGGGCTGGATAAAGATGCCTTCCGCTCGCTGGCGGATTCCCTGTATCTGAACAGCCGTCTGGATCTGGAGCTTCCGACCAGCAAAAGTTCTTTCGACCTTGATTCGACAACGGCGGATGCTCTTGTGATGCAGACCTCCATTGGCCAGGGCGATACGCTGGTAACACCGATGGAGATGGCACTGATCGCCTCTGCGGTTGCAAATGACGGAGAAATGATCAAACCGCGTTATGTGGACAACATTGTGTCTGTGGACGGACAGGCAGTCAAAACCTTTTACAAAGAGTCTCTTGGCACGGTAATGTCCGAGAGCGAAGCCAATACGCTGACAGAGCTGATGAAAGGCGTTGTCCAGAGCGGAACTGCAGTTTCACTTTCGGATCTGCCGTACAATATCGCCGGTAAAACAGGAACCGCAGAACACGGAAGCGACGGAGAGACACCGCATTCCTGGTTTGTCGGATTCTCCAATGCGGATGATCCTGATATTGTCATTGCTGTTGTGGCAGAAAACGGCGGATATTCGAGTGAAGTCGCTGTACCGATTGCAAGACAGGTAATTGAAGCATATTATGCACAGCAGTAAACGATGAAAAAAACGCGTTCGAACCGGAAAGGATGGGTTCGGGCGCGTTCTGAATTTTTAGAAAAATGTTAGAAAAAGGATGCGGTTTTAAGGTTGCGCGGGGGCGGGAAAAGAGGTATACTTTTTAACAGAAGATCTGGCGGCAAGCGGGAAGAAAAGAGCTGTCAGGGAATGGAAAAAGCCAGAAGGAGCTTAAAACGTATGATCGAAGCAGTAAGCTGCGGAGGTATCGTAATCTACCGTGGAAAAATATTGACGCTTTACAAAAGCTACCGCAACAAATATGAAGGCTGGGTTCTGCCGAAAGGAACCGTTGAGCCGGGAGAAACCCATGAACAGATTGCTGTCCGCGAGGTATATGAGGAGTCCGGCGTACACGGCACCATCATCAAGTACGTGGGAAAAAGCCAGTACAGCTTCAGCATTCCGGAGGACACCGTGGAAAAAGAGGTGCACTGGTATCTGATGGTCTCATCCGGCTACTACAGCCGTCCACAGAGAGAAGAATACTTTGTGGATTCGGGCTATTACAAGTATCACGAAGCATATCATCTGCTGAAGTTTTCCAATGAACGGCAGATTCTGGAAAAGGCCTATCAGGAGTATCTGGAACTGAAGAGAGCAAATTTATGGAAGGTTCAGCCACAGGCTCAGGGAAAATATGGTAAACTGGTATAAAAATCTGTACGTCGGGGATACTGCAAAAAAGAAACAGAAAAAATGGATGCGCCGGATTGAGAACAAAAAAGCAGTTCCGGGAGTCTGGCTCCTCACACTGCCTTCCAATCAGCAGAACAATCTGGATGTAATTCCGGCGGATCTGCTTTTGCAGCCGGCCGTGCGGAGAAACTGTCCGATGATTGTCGGACTTGCCGTGTCGCGCGAGGAAGCTTTTGAGCTTGTGGAGGCGATCGCATTGGAAACTTATCGGGAAACCGGAGAAGTAAAAATCCGGGAATGGCTGCTGAACCGGATTGAGGGATGTGAATGATACATATACTATTCATGATTTTGAAGGCACTGGGGATTTTACTCCTTGTTTTACTGTTTCTCGTGCTTCTTATCGTCTGCACCGTCCTGTTTCTTCCTTTTTGCTACCGGGCGCAGGTTCTGAAAGAAGAAGAGGGATTTGCCTGCGTAAAAGCGAGCGGAAGAGTATCGTGGCTTTTCGGAGCTGTCGCGCTGACGGCCTCGTATGAGGAACAGAAGCCGGAGGCGCAGATTCTGCTTTTCGGGGCATCACTGGAAACATGGAAACGGCGGCTGAAAAAGATCCGCCGGGGAGAAGCGTCCGTGCCCCGGACGGAGGAAAATGAGACAGAAAATGCGCCGGAAGCAGAAAAAACAGCAGAGCAGAAAGCACCGGACCAGAAAGAAAAGCAGCAGAAGGTGACAGCACAGAAGGAGCAGCCAGAGCAAGAGCAGGAACCGGATGCGCCGAAAAAAAGCATTCTGGAACGGTTTTTCGGAAGGATCGAATATCTTCCGGAAAAACTGCTGAATCTTGCCAGCCGTCTGCTGCAGACAGCTTTCCGGCTGTTGGAACTTCCGTTCCGTCTGCTTGAAAAACTGGAGCAGAAAATCCAGGCAGGCAGACGGTTAAAAAGAAAGTGGGAGAGTGTGAAAAAATTCTTCCGTTCGAAGATGTTCCGTGAGGCGCTGCTCCATGCAAAGAAAGAAGTGCTTTATTTCCTGAAGAAAGCAGCACCGAAAAAAGTAACCGGCACAGTCCGGTTCGGATTTAACGATCCGGCACTGACCGGAGAGACACTCGGCATTCTGGGTATGATTTATGGAAAACTGCCGAAAGACCTTTCCATCCAGCCGGATTTCGAACAGGAAATTCTCCAGGGCGATGTCCGGATGAAAGGAAGTTTTCAGGCTGTGACAGCAGCCGGCATTGCACTTCGATTATTCCGGGATCAGAATCTTCGGAAAACCATACGACATTTCAAACACAAGGAGGCCTAAAAGATGGCAGAAAAGGACAACACATTTCAGAATACCGTAGAAGCACTGTTCCGCGGAATGGACAGTTTTATCACAACAAAGACGGTCGTAGGTGAGGCGATCCACATTGAGGATACGATTCTTCTGCCGCTGGTAGACGTTTCCTTCGGCGTGGGAGCGGGTGCATTCGCAGAAAATGCAAAGAACAATGCAGGAGGCGGTATGGGCGGAAAAATTTCTCCGAGCGCCGTTCTTGTCATCAGCAAAAACGGAACGCGTCTGGTCAACATCAAAAACCAGGATGCTGTCACCAAAATCATTGACATGGCTCCGGATCTGATCAGCCGCTTTACCGGCAAAAAGGAAGAGGACGGGTATACCGCAGAGAAAGTAGAGCATATAATAAACCAAGAGGCGGATAAGGAGTAAGCTCGTTTGTGCAGAATTTTAGGTTTTCTGCTGTTTTGGATGGGGGTCGGGCTTCTCATCAGCCTGATGATCCGTAGCTCATTTCTTACGGTTCTTGCGGCCGCTCTGCTGCTGTGCGTGGGATATCATCTGTTCTGCAATACAGGGGAATAGTGAAAGATGCACAAAAAGATCGGAAATGAACTGGCTGATTTGTACAGAGAAATACTTGCAAAATGAAGAAAGCTGCGCTATAATAAGTCCATCTTAAATGAATCAGCAACTATACTAATATCATAGATCAAGACGAGGGCGTCTTACCAGAACGAAGTTCGGTAGGATGCTCTTTTTCTTTTGCTAAGCATATGGATCGTTGGCAGGTTCAGCTTAAGAGACCACGCTATTTTTTTCTCCCTTTTAAAATATAAAAAATAGAGCACAACAGGGCATAAGCGAAAACGTATGTCCTGTTTGCTCTTCCCAGAACTTTTTTTTAAAATCTTAATTCTTTTTGAACAGCAAAAAAGCCTTCCCGGACTGGAAAGGCCTTTTAACCATTCAACTTATGCACGCTCTACTTTTCCGGATCTTAAGCAGGAAGTACATACGTACATTTTCTGCGGTACACCGTCAACTTTAACTTTGACAGATTTTACGTTAGATTTCCACATTTTATTGCTTCTTCTATGTGAATGACTTACGTTGTTTCCGAAATGAGCACCCTTCTCACAAATTGCACACTTTGCCATGATTGCACCTCCTTGACATACGTACTTGAGTCAAAACGCATTTTAGACTCACAACATAAGTCATTCTAACAGATCTATACCGGTTTTGCAAGTAAAAAAATGAAAAAATTATATGAATTTTGAAGGTTTTTCATTTTAAACTTTCTTTTTTGCGGAAAAGCGGTTATAATGTATCGTAGAGTGGAGTCAGTTATTCCTGTCTCCATGTGTTTTGAATAGTATGATGGAATTGGAGGATACAAGGCATGAAAGGTCGTATGAATACAGGCTTGGGAGAAATCGTAATCAATCCGGATGTAATCGCCCTGTATGCGGGCAGCGTTGCTGTGGAGTGCTTCGGCATTGTCGGAATGGCAGCGGTAAACATGAAAGATGGACTGGTCAAACTTCTGAAAAAAGAGAGTCTGACACACGGAATCAATGTATCGATTTCGGAAAATAAAATTTCCCTGGATTTCCACGTGATTGTTTCTTACGGAGTCAGTATTTCTGCCGTAACAGATAACCTGATCAATAATGTGAAATACAAGGTGGAAGAGTTCACCGGAATGGAAATTGAAAAAATCAACATCCTGGTTGAAGGCGTTCGCGTCATCGACTGATGGTAATAGGAGGAAATGAAGAAAGTGGCTACAAATACAATTGATGCCGGCTTACTGGCAAAAATGTTTCTGGCTGGTGCAAAAAATCTGGAAGTAAAGAAAGAGTGGATCAATGAGCTGAACGTGTTCCCGGTACCGGACGGCGACACAGGTACCAACATGACGCTGACGATCATGTCCGCAGTCAAGGAAGTAAACTCGCTCACAGAAGTGAACATGTACAACCTTTCCAAGGCAATCTCTTCCGGTTCTCTGCGCGGTGCCAGAGGTAACTCCGGCGTTATTCTTTCCCAGCTCCTTCGTGGCTTTACCAAGAAGATCCGCGACTATGAAGAGCTGAATGCAGAGATTCTTGCAGAGGCAATGGAAAAAGCAGTCGAGACTGCATACAAAGCCGTTATGAAGCCAAAAGAAGGCACCATCCTGACCGTGGCAAAGGGAGCAGCAGAGAAAGCAGCAGAGCTTGCACCGGAAAGCGAAGATCTGAACGCATTCATCGAGGACGTTCTCGCGCATGCAGAGTACGTGCTCTCCCAGACACCAGAGATGCTGCCGGTATTAAAAGAGGCAGGCGTTGTGGATTCCGGCGGACAGGGTCTCTTAACCGTACTGCAGGGCGCATATGACGCGTTCCTCGGGAAAGAGATTGATCTGAATTTCGAGATGCCGGAAGCAAAGACAGAATTTGTCAGACCGTCCAAAGAGACAGAAAAAGAAATCAAATTCGGCTACTGCACCGAGTTTATCATTATGCTGGAAAACCCGCTTCCGGATGAAGAGGTTTATGCATTCAAAGATTTCCTGAACGGAATCGGAGATTCGATCGTTCTCGTTGCAGACGACGAGCTGGTTAAGGTACACGTACATACCAACGATCCTGGAAAAGCAATTTCCAAGGCGCTGACGTACGGACAGCTGACAGAATGAAGATCGACAACATGCGTGAGGAGCATCAGGAGCGCCTGATCAAGAACGCAGAAAAGATCGCAGCACAGCAGGCAGAGGAAGATAAGAAGAGAAAAGAAGCAGCAAAACAGCCGCCGAAGGAGAACGGATTCATTGCCGTGTCCATCGGAGAGGGAATCAAAGAGATCTTCCAGGGACTCGGTGTTGATTACCTGATCGAGGGCGGTCAGACCATGAACCGAGCACCGAGGATATGCTGACTGCAATTGAGAAGGTCAATGCAAAGAATATCTTTATTCTGCCGAACAACAAAAATATCATCCTCGCAGCAAATCAGGCAAAAGCCATGACTGAGGACAAAAATATCATCGTTGTTCCGACCAAAACCGTTCCGCAGGGCATCACAGCCATGATCAGCTATGTGCCGGAGAAATCTGCAGAAGAGAACGAGGAGGCCATGACAGAGGGCATCCAGATGGTGAAAACCGGTCAGGTAACGTACGCGGTACGTGATACCCACATCGATGAGAAAGAGATCCATCAGGGCGACATCATGGGACTTGGCGATCACGGACTTCTCGCTGTCGGACAGGATATTCTTACCGTTGCAGAAGAAACCATCCGCGCCATGGTCGATGAGGACAGCGAGCTGATCAGCATCTATTACGGTGAAGATATGAGTGAGGAAGATGCCGAAAGCTTGGCGAAAAAATCGAGCAGGCATATCCGGACTGCGATGTGGAAGTAAACTATGGCGGACAGCGATTTACTACTGTGTCGTTTCGGTTGAATAAGAGTAAGGAAAGAAAAATATGAATACGGAACCCCTGACAACACTGAAGGGGATCGGTGAAAAAACGGAGAAGCTGTTTGCAAAAGTAGGAATCTACAATTTGCAGCAGCTTCTGCATTATTATCCAAGAGATTATGACTGCTATGCAGAGCCGGTTCCCCTTCGCGAATGCAGACAAGAGGAAAAGAATGCGGTATACGGAAGAATTGTCCACAGTCCGTCGGTAAAAGGAAACCAGAGAAAGAGCGTCGTTGTCCTGGAACTCTACGAGGAGCCGGTGCGGCTGCAGCTTACCTGGTTTAATATGCCGTTTCTGCGGAGCACGCTGAAGAAAGGCAGTGTTTTTATCTTCCGCGGAAAGATACAGGAAAAATCAGCCGTCTCGTGATGGAGCAGCCGGAAATCTTCACTCCTGCCGCATACCATGAGCTTCTAGCAAGTCTTCAGCCGGTTTATGGGCTGACAGCCGGTCTCACGAACAAGATGGTGAGCAAGGCCGTAGCACAGGTGCTGGAACGATGCGCACCTGCGCAGGACTATCTGCCGGAAAAAATCCGTGCCCGGTATGAACTCTGTGAAATCAATTATGCCCTCCATGAGGTTCATTTTCCAAAAGACCAGGAGCATCTGGAAACGGCGCGGCGCAGAATTGTGTTCGAAGAGTTTTTTCTCTTCATCCTGTCCCTGCGGCAGTTAAAAGAGCAGACGGAGGGAATTACCAATGTGTTCCCGATCCGCGCCGTCTGGAAGACGGAGGAAGTCATCGAAAATATGCCGTACCGTCTCACGAATGCACAGATGCGCGTGTGGGGCGAACTGGAGCGGGACTTAAAAGGCCGTACCCGCATGGCGCGGCTGATACAGGGAGATGTCGGAAGCGGAAAGACGATTCTGGCATTCCTTGCAATAATTATGACAGCTGAGAACGGCTACCAATCGGCGCTGATGGTTCCGACGGAGGTTCTGGCGCGGCAGCATTATGAATCGCTCTGCACTCTGTTGAAAGAAAACAATCTGACGGGATACAATCCCCGCCTTCTGACTGGATCCACGAAAGCAAAAGAACGCCGGGAAATCTATGCCAGTCTGGAAGACGGAAGCTGCAAAATGGTGATCGGCACACATGCACTGATTCAGGAAAAGGTACAGTACAAAAATCTGGCGCTTGTCATCACAGACGAACAGCACCGCTCGGTGTCCGGCAGAGAACGGCACTTGCTGAAAAAGGGGAACCGCCGAATGTTCTCGTTATGAGTGCAACGCCGATTCCAAGAACCCTGGCTATCATTCTGTACGGAGATCTTTCGATTTCTGTGATTGATGAACTTCCGGCGAAGCGTCTGCCGATCAAAAACTGTGTGGTGGATACGTCTTACCGTCCAAAAGCTTACCGCTTTATCACGCGTCAGGTCGAACTGGGCCGTCAGGCGTATGTGATCTGCCCGATGGTGGAGGAGAGCGAGGGTCTGGAAGCGGAAAACGTCACCGACTATACACAGCTCCTGAAAAAAGAGCTGCCGGGCATCACAGTAGAGATGCTGCACGGACAGATGAAGGCGGCGCAGAAAAACGAGATCATGGAGCGGTTCGCCAGCGGAGAAATCCAGGTACTCGTCTCGACGACAGTCGTGGAGGTCGGTGTCAACGTGCCGAATGCGACGGTGATGATGGTGGAAAATGCCGAACGGTTCGGCCTTGCACAGCTCCATCAGCTCCGCGGACGTGTCGGAAGAGAGAGCATCAGTCCTACTGTATTTTCATCCGCGGAAACAAAGATCAGGAGACCGCCAAACGTCTGGAAATCCTGAACCATTCGAACGACGGGTTTTATATTGCTTCGGAAGATTTGAAACTGCGCGGCAGCGGCGATCTGCTGGGAACGCGCCAGAGCGGGGATATGGAATTCCAGATGGCAGATATTTTCCGGGATGCCGATATCCTGCAGAAAGCGAGTGAGGCGGCTTCAGAACTGCTTGCCGACGATCCTTATTTTGAAAAACCGGAGCATGAACTGCTGAAAAAGGTAATGAAATCGTATCTTGATCTGGAAAACCACGACATTGGATTGTGAAAAATTACAAAAAAATCCGGCTTTAAAATGCAAAATCGGATAAAAAGTAACAGCCTGATTGGATAGTATGGAAAATGACTGTACAATTTCGTGGAAAATTCGTGCGAAATCAGATATTACTTGAAATGACAAAAAAATTCATGTATCATAAACAAGGAATCAAAAAATGTGCGGACCGTGAGTGTCAAGCGTTCGCCTGAATAATAGTTCGCAGGATGCTCTTCCAAAATATACAGGGCCGGTCCAAATGGGAGGAAACAGATATGGTAAAGAAAAAAACCAGCTGCCCAGGCTAAGACAGCAGAGAACGAGACAGTAAAAGTAGAGACCAAAGCAGCAGAAAAAACAACCGCAGCAGAGAAAAGAAGCTGTAAAAGAAGTTGCAAAAGAAGTTGTAAAGGAAACTGCAGTAGCAGAGGAAGCACCTGCAAAAGCAGAAGAAAAACCGGCAGCAAAAGCTGCAAAAACAACCCGCACAACAGCAAAGAAAACAACGACAAAGAAAGCGGCTGCACCGAAAAAACCAGCAGCAGCGAAAAAGCCGGCAGAGAAAAAAGCACCTGCAAAAGCAGCAAAGAAAGAAGCGGAGCAGGAGATGATTCTGCAGTTCGGCGGAAGAGAAATCAAGGAGAAAGATCTGTACGAGAGAATCCAGCAGATCTGGATCGAAGGATATGGCAAGAAAGCAGAGGAATTAAAGAGCCTGAAGGTTTATGTAAAACCGGAGGAATTTACTGCTTACTACGTAATCAATGATGATGTAACCGGAAGCATTGATCTGTAAGTATTATGTACCAGCTCTGCAGGAGCAAGAAAAAAGCGTGAGCTTTTCCGAAAAGAAAAGAGCTCACGCTTTTTGATGCCTGTTCCGGCATCAGGATGTTATACCGGGATGATTAGTACTGGCCAGAAGAACCGCCGGACATCTGGCGTTCCTGCTGCTCAATCATCTTTTTGACCATATAACCTCCGACAGAACCATTCTGTTTGGAAGTCAGGTTACCGTTGTAGCCATCACTGAGCGGCACGCCGAGTTCGCTTGCCACCTCAAATTTGAATTTGTCCAGAGCGCCTTTTGCTTCTGGTACTGCTGCGGTATTCGATGAACGATTCGCCATGTTCATTCCCTCCTTTATCTTTGTGCTTGTTAAAAGCTGCTGTGAAGCAGATCCGGATGTGTTTTTCATCTGTTCTGCTACGGTCATAGTATGTGGAAAGAAAACAAAAATAAACTTCCAGATTCTGTATTTTTTCCGGAAAAGCGGAGAAAGTAAAAGAAGAAAGAAAAATGGAACGTCAGAAAAAAATATAAAAACTGTGTAAAAAATTCACAAAAAGAATTGCGTATTGAAAATAAATTTGTTATAATTGCTGTACATGGTAGTAAAAACAGGAGAAGGGGCGGTTTGCAGTAATGAATATTGGAATCATAGCACACAACAGCAAGAAGAGTCTGATCGAGGATTTCTGTATTGCATACAAGGGAATCCTCATGAAACATGAGGTGTACGCCACCGGAACCACCGGACGGCGGATTGAAGAGGTGACGAACCTTCATGTACACAAGTTTCTGCCTGGAAGCGTAGGCGGAGACAAACAGTTTACCGAGATGATTGAACGCGGCGATATGGATATGGTAATTTTCTTTTACAATCCGACGATGATCAATCCGAAAGAGCCGGATGTCTACAAAATTATCCGTACCTGCGACCAGTACAATATCCCGATTGCAACAAATATCGGAACCGCGGAGTCTCTGATTTTGGGACTTGCAAGAGGAGATCTGGACTGGAGAGAGCAGTTGAAAGCCGACTGATCCATCAAACAAAAACAGTAAGGACGAAAATAAGACCAACATGAGAGTAATAGCAGGAAAATGCCGGAGTCTTCCATTAAAGACGGTTCCCGGCAGACAGACCCGGCCGACGACGGACCGGATCAAAGAAACCTTATTTAATATGCTTCAGCCGTATCTGCCGGATGCGCGTTTTCTCGATCTGTTCGCCGGAAGCGGGGCGATCGGAATCGAGGCGTTGAGCCGCGGCGCCGAGCGCGCGTGGTTCGTAGAGCAGAACAAAGCTGCAGCAGACTGTATCCGGCAGAATTTAAAATTTACGAAGCTGGAACAGCAGGCAGTGCTCCTGCCCATGGAAGCGCATGCAGCTCTGCAGTCGCTTCAGGGACAGGAGCCTTTTGACTGCATTTTTATGGACCCGCCATACGATAAGGGACTGGAAAAGGATGTGCTGTATGCGTTCCGCGACGCCTCTTTTATCGGTGAGGATACCTTAATTATTGTAGAAGCATCGCTGAATACTGATTTCGACTGGGCGGAGGATGCCGGATACGAAATTCTGAAGAAAAAAATCTATAAGACAAATGTCCATGTATTCCTTACCCCGAAAAGCAAACACGAAGGAGTAAAAGAATCATGAAGACAGCCGTATACCCGGGAACTTTTGACCCTGTAACGTATGGTCATCTGGATGTCATTCTGCGTGCATCCAAGCTTTTTGACCGCGTAATCGTGGGAGTTTTACATAATTCCTCAAAATCTCCGTTGTTTTCTGTGGAAGAACGTGTTAATATACTAAAGAAAGCGACCCAGGACATTCCAAATGTCGAAGTCCGTTCTTTCAGCGGGCTCGCTGTTGATTTTGCGAAGGAATGCCAGGCGCATACGATCGTCCGCGGACTCCGCGCGATCACAGACTTTGAATATGAACTGCAGATGGCACAGACGAACCGCGTTCTGGAACCGGAAGTAGATACCACGTTTCTGATTACCTCGCTGGAGTATGCGTACCTCAGCTCCACGGTAGTAAAAGAAGTAGCTGCTTTTGGCGGCGACATTCACAAATTTGTTCCGGATTTTGTGGAAAAAGAAATCCGCGCAAAGTATGCCGCCCGAAATTCAGAAGGAATGCCGCAGGATAAAAGATAAGGAGAATTAAAATGAGCAGCAGAATTGAACAGATCATCGAAGAAATTGAGGAGTATGTAGAGAGCTGTAAATATCAGCCGCTGTCTACCACCAAAATCGTTGTAAATAAAGAAGAATTAGAAGAGCTTCTCCGTGAGCTCCGTCTGAAAACACCGGACGAGATCAAACGGTACCAGAAGATCATCAGCAACAAAGATGCGATTCTGGCAGACGCACAGAACAAGGCAGATGCCATCATTGCAGAGGCACAGGCAAAGGCAAGAGAGATGGTAGAGCAGAGTGAAGTGATGCAGACAGCATACGCACAGGCAAATGAGACCGTCAACAATGCAAACCAGCAGGCACAGGAAATCCTGGATGCTGCAACCAACGATGCCAACAGCATCCGTCTCGGTGCCATCGGATATACCGATGATATGCTTGCCAACTTAAGCAATATTATGACGACTGCATTAAACGATGCAGGAGAGAAATACAACAGCTTTGTAGAATCCCTGACAAGCTGCTACAATACCGTTGTTCAGAACAGAAGTGAGCTCTCCCCGCAGGGTGCTCCGGAAGAAGAGCAGCCAGAGGAAGAAGTTGTCGTACCGGAATATGATCCGGCATCAGAAGAGGAAAGCGAAGAGGAATAAACCAAGCGTTCCTGCGAAAGCAGCACAGCAGAGCTTCCCGCAAGATAAGCCAGAGGGGCAGACCGCTGTTATGGATCATACAGTTTGTCTGGGCAGCGACAGAGAGACCGCCGAAGGCGGCGCAGGTAAGGATAGCAGAGACTTTTCCGGCGTAAGGAAGAGAGGACGCGGCAAGCTGTGCGATTCCCGTCGTGATTTCCAGCACGCCGCAGAGCAGGGGCGAGGCGGAACCAAACGGATGCAGATCCATCAGAAGTCCGGACAGAATGGAAAACAGGATGATGTATCCGCCAAGCTGTGTAATGATTTCAAATCCGTTCATGATAGAGGTGTCCAGCAGGTTTCCTTTGGAAGTCTGTTTTGACATCTCTTTTTTTTCCACGGAATGTGTCCGATGGGCGGTGTGCCGGTGCAGGCGGAAGCGGCGGAAAACAAGCCGGAACAGAAAACCAGTTAGAAAATTGGAACCGTAGAGCACGCCGAAGACGAACCCGGGATGGATCTGTCCGGAAAACGCAGTTAAGATAACATAGGAAGACAGAAAAGCAGGACTCGGACTGCTGCAGAAGGTTAAAAGATAGCACGCTTCGTTCCGGTCAATTTCTTCTGCCTCATAGAGCTGGGCAGTGATGCGCGCTCCCATGGGAAAACCGCAGAAAAGACCGAGAAAAAGTGCATAAAACCCAGCCGGGGAAAGACCGAAAACCGTTTGAAAAAAAACTTCTGCACGGGCAGAGATCCGCCGCGCGGCTCCTGTTTCCAGAAGAAGAGATGTCAGAATCAGAAACGGCAGAAGTGACGGAAGAATGGTATGAAACCAGAGATTGACACCCTCGCAGGCATAGAAAAAAGTCCGCGCGGGAAAGATAAGAAGACAGAAAAAAAGAAGCAGGGAAGAGAGAAATAAAAGTGATTTTTTTCATGACGTTCGAACCTCCTCCCGCTTTCTAAAATAGAGTATGATGAAGCTTTGAAAAAAAGAAGATGGGAGAAGAAAAAATGAGCGTATTAGCAGGATTAAAACCGGAACGGGTATTTTATTATTTTGAAGAGCTCTGCCGCATTCCGCACGGCTCCGGAAACACAAAAGAAGTGAGCGACTATCTGGTTCAGTTTGCAAGGGACCATGAATTATCCTGGTATCAGGATGCGTCCAACAACGTGGTCATCCGCCGCCCGGCATCGAAGGGATGTGAATTGGCTCCGACCGTGATTCTGCAGGGCCACTGCGATATGGTCTGCGAGAAGAAGCCGGGCAGCAGCCACGATTTTACGAAGGACGGCCTTGAGCTTCACATCGACGGCGATGAGATTTATGCCAGGGACACGACGCTTGGCGGAGACGACGGAATTGCCGTTGCCTATATGCTGGCTGTGCTGGAATCGGATGATCTGCAGCTTCCGGCCATCGAGGCACTGATTACGACGGATGAAGAGATCGGACTGCTCGGCGCAGCAGCATTAAACGGGAATGAGTTAAAGGGAAGAACACTGTTAAATATGGATTCTGAAGAGGAAGGCATTCTCACCGTATCGTGCGCAGGCGGTATGACAGCCATGATGGATCTGCCGGTGCGCAGAAGCGAAGTGATGGGTGAGCAGATGGAAGTGACGATTTCCGGTCTTGCCGGTGGCCATTCCGGTACGGAAATCCACAAAAACCGTGCCAACTCCAACATTCTGGCGGGCCGTTTCCTGTACGAACTGGCAGGAAAGATGGATTATGCCTGATCGAGCTGGAGGGCGGTTTAAAAGACAACGCCATTCCGCGGACAACCCGCATGCTTCTTGCCATCGACGGCGGAGAGAAAGAGATCTTAAAAGAGGAAGCATTACGCTTCACCGAAAATCTTTGCAGAGAGTACAGCGGAACAGATGACGGTATTACCGTTACGGTAGAGAAAACAGGCGAGGGCGCTGCACCGGCGCTTCATCCGGTCAGCCTGCAGAAAACCGTCTTTTTCCTGATGAATCTTCCGAACGGGGTACAGAAGATGAGCGGCCAGATCCCGGGACTGGTGGAAACATCCCTGAACCTCGGTATTCTGAAATTAGAGCCGGATCACCTGCATGCGTGTGCGAGTGTGCGGAGCTCCGTGGGAAGTGCAAAAGAAGCCCTTTCCGACAAGCTGGAGTATCTGATCGGTTTCCTGGGCGGTGAGTTCCACGTAGAGGGCGCGTACCCGGCATGGGAGTATAAAGAGGATTCTGCCCTCCGCGATCTGATGGTGGCGGAATATGAAGCCATGTATGGACAGAAACCGGCAGTGGAAGCGATTCATGCCGGACTGGAATGCGGTCTGTTCTATGAAAAGCTTTCCGGTCTTGACTGTGTATCTTTCGGCCCGAACATGAAAGCAATCCACACGACCGAGGAGCGGCTTTCGATTTCCTCCGTGGAGAGAACGTATCAGTACCTGTGCCGCGTTCTGGAGCAGCTTTCGAAACGGCAGGCATAAAAAACTGCCCGTGTCTATTTCAAAAAAGTTTCTGAAAAACAGTCATAAAACAGAAAAGAACAGGCATAAAGTAACAGGGTGGGGATTGAATTTCCAAAGCGTTTACCATCCGATAAGAAAAATGGCTGAAAGCAGGAGCAAAAAAGGAGATTAGGGGACATGGATATACTGTTATGGCATGAGATTCTGGAACCATACGAGCTGGCTGTCAAGGAATTACAGGTGAAATTCCGGCATCTGATCAAGGAGCACCACGGAAAAGGGCTGTACTCACCGATCGAGAGCGTGAGCGGCCGTGTGAAGAGTGTTTCCAGTATTCTGGAAAAAATGCAGAGAAAGGGCATTGTGCCCGAAGAGATGGAGGAGCAGGTGGAGGATATCGCGGGCATCCGCATCATCTGCCAGTTCGTTGAAGATATCGAAAAGGTTGCCGACCTGATCCAGAAGCGGTCGGATATTGAGATTAAGAGCGAGAAAGACTACATCCGCCACATGAAGGACAGCGGTTACCGGAGCTATCACCTCATTGTTTACTATACCGTGGAGACGATGAACGGCCCGAAGCGCATCCAGGTGGAAATCCAGATCCGCACGATGGCGATGGATTTCTGGGCGACGATTGAGCACTCGCTGCAGTACAAATATAAGGCAAACATTCCGGATCACATCCGGGAGCGCTTAAGTGCAGCTGCAAAGGCGATTATTGTGCTGGATAATGAGATGTCCTCTGTGCGGAGTGAGATTATGGATGCACAGAATTCCTCCCAGATACAGCGGAATCTGATCACGGATATCCTGAATAATATCGAGAATCTTTACAAGGTGACGAACAAACGCGAAGTAGAAAAAATTCAGGATGAGTTTTATCACATCTATGCGCAGAACGATCTGCAGGAGTTAAAACGGTTCCACAAAGAACTGGATCTGATTGCAGAGGGATACCGCGCACAGGCAATTACAGACGAACTTTAGAACAAAAGGGGATAAACGGATATGATCACACTGCCGGAAGCCTTTGAGCAGGAGATGAAACAGCTGCTCGGTGAGGAAGAATATGAGGCATACCGCAAGACATTTGACGAGGCGGTACATAGAGGACTGCGGGTAAACAACGGAAAAATTTCGACAGAAGAGTTTCTTAGGCGGACCGATATTCCGCTTAAGAAGGTTCCGTGGATCCCCAATGGATTTTATTACGATGAAGAGAGCTGCAATCCGGCAAAGGATGCCGATTACTATGCGGGCCTGTATTATCTGCAGGAGCCGAGTGCGATGACACCGGCATCCCGCCTTCCAATTGAGCCGGATGACCGTGTGCTCGATCTCTGTGCGGCACCGGGCGGAAAGGCAACGGAGCTGGGAAGCCGGATCGGTGAGGGCGGCATGCTGCTGGCAAACGATATCAGCAATTCGCGGGCGAAGGCGCTGCTGCGCAACCTGGAAATCCAGGGAGTGGGACGTCTTCTCGTGACGAGCGAGGATCCGGAAAAATTAGTAACCTTGTATCCGGCCTTTTTTGACAAGATCCTTCTTGACGCGCCGTGCTCTGGGGAGGGCATGTTCCGAAAAGAGAGCTCAATGCTGCGCTACTACAGTGAAAATGGGCCGGAGCATTATGTGCCGATCCAGAAAAAACTGATCGAGCAGGCGTATCAGATGCTTGCAGAGGGCGGAGAGCTGCTGTACTCTACCTGTACGTTTTCTGTAAAGGAGAACGAAGAGGTCATCGCAGGGCTGCTGGATGCGCATCCGGATATGGAAGTGCAGGAAATTACCCCGGGTTACGAAGGGTTTGCGCCGGGAGTATCCGTGAATGGCCGCGATCTTTCCCGGTGCGTTCATATTTTCCCCGCAGCGGATGGAGGGAGAAGGCCATTTCGTGGCGCTCCTGAAAAAGCAGGGAGAGAGCCGGAAACGGCAGCCTTCCCGCCTTTTGGAAACGACAAAGAAGCTGCCGAAAGAGGCGGAAGAGTTTCTTGCTGGCGTGCGCATGGACTGGAAGAATGGTTCGTTTGCCCTTGTGAAAGACCAGCTCTATTTTCTGCCGGAAGGTGTCTGTGCGGCAAAGGGTCTGCGCTATCTGCGGACCGGACTTTCGCTTGGCACCGTTAAGAAAAACCGCTTCGAGCCGTCCCAGGCGCTGGCGGCGTATCTGAAAAAAGAAGAATACGTTTCGTGTTTGACCATTCCCAAGGGAGATGACCGTGTCATGCGCTACTTAAAGGGTGAGACACTCTCGTTTTCCGAGGAAGAGTGTCAGGGGAAAAAGGACTGGGTGCTTGTGTGCCTGGATGATTTCCCACTTGGCTGGGGAAAAATAAACAACGGAACGTTAAAGAATAAATATTATGCAGGATGGCGGATGGTATGAGTAAATTACGACTCGATAAATATCTGGCGGACATGGGTGTGGGAACACGCCAGGAAGTAAAGGCCCTGGTCCGGAAGGGACGGGTGGCCGTAGACGGAATTACGGCAAAAGCCCCGGAACTGAAAGTCGACCCGGATGAAGCGCAGGTGACTGTGGACGGAAACAGCATTTCCTATGTGAAAATGGAATACTGGATGCTCCACAAACCGGCGGGTGTCGTCTCTGCGACGGAGGACCGCCGTGACCGGACCGTACTCGATCTTTTAAGTGGTGCGGCAAGAAAAGACCTCTTTCCGGTCGGACGGCTCGACAAGGACACCGAAGGCTGCTGCTGATTACGAACGACGGAGCCCTTTCCCACCGGCTGCTCTCTCCGAAATCGCATGTCTCGAAAGTGTATGAGGCCGTGATTGACGGAAAAGTGACAGAAGAAGATCGGCAGGCATTTGCCGAAGGGCTCGACATTGGGGACGACAAACCGACACTTCCGGCCGAGCTTACCATTCTGGAAACGACAGAAAAAGAGCCTGGCATTTTTGAAAGCCGGATCCGCATTACCATCTGTGAGGGCCGCTTCCACCAGATCAAGCGCATGTTTGAGAAGGTCGGAAAAACGGTCGTCTATTTGAAACGGCTGTCGATGGGGAGCCTGGAACTTGATCCGGCGCTGCCAAAGGGCAGTGCCCGTCTCCTGACGCAGAAAGAAAAAGCGGCGCTTGGCATAGCGGACGCCGAAACACAGAAAGGAAAGTAAAGCATGCCTTTTTTACCAATTACAAGAGAAGAGATGAAGGAACGGGGAATCGAACAGTTTGACTTTGTCTATGTCATCGGAGATGCCTACGTGGACCATTCCTCGTTCGGACCGGCAATCATCAGCGTGTGCTCGAGGCGAACGGCTATTCCGTCGGCATCATCTCACAGCCGGACTGGAAGGACGAGAACAGCATTTCGATTTTCGGTGAACCGCGTCTTGGCTTTCTTGTCTCTTCCGGAAATATGGATTCCATGGTCAACCATTATACCGTGGCGAAAAAGCACCGAAAAACAGATGCCTTTACGCCGGGCGGTGTCATGGGAAAACGGCCGGACCGCGCGGTTACCGTGTACGGCAATCTGATTCGGAGAACGTATAAACATACACCGATGATCCTCGGCGCATCGAGCATCGCTCCGGCGCCTTTCGCATTACGATTACTGGTCTGACCAGGTGCGCCGCTCCGTCCTTCTCGATTCCGGTGCGGATCTGATTTCGTACGGAATGGGAGAACTTTCGATCGTAGCGATTGCAGATGCACTTGCGGCTGGCATTGACGTTCATGATGTCACCTTTATTCCGGGAACCGTTTATCGGAGCAAAACGCTGGATCACCTGATTGACCCGGTGGTGCTGCCGTCATTCGAGGAGGTGCGGGAGAGCAAGCGGACGTATGCGGAGAGCTTTGCGATTCAGTATAAAAATACCGATGCCATCAATGCGAAGCCGATGGCAGAGCCGTATGAGGGCCAGGGCTACATTGTACAGAATCCGCCTTCCCGTCCTTTGACAGAGCAGGAGATGGATGATGTCTATGCGCTTCCATACATGCGCGCCTATCACCCAAGCTATGAAAAAGACGGCGGTGTGCCGGCGCTTGGGGAAATCAAATACAGTCTGACGAGCAACCGCGGCTGCTTTGGGTCCTGCAGTTTCTGCGCGCTGACGTTCCACGAGGGACGCGTTGTGCAGACAAGAAGCCACGAATCCATTCTGGCGGAAGCGCGGCAGATGGTTCAGGAAAAAGAATTTAAAGGCTATATTCACGATGTCGGCGGCCCGACGGCGGATTTCCGCGGTCCGGCATGCAAAAAGCAGCTCACCAAAGGCGCCTGCCCGAACCGGAACTGTCTCTTCCCGGAGCCGTGTAAAAATATGGTGGCAGATCACAGAGATTATGTGAAGCTGCTGCGGGAATTAAAAGACATTCCGGGCGTGAAGAAAGTCTTTATCCGCTCCGGCATCCGTTTTGACTATGTCCTGGCCGATAAAGACCAGACGTTCCTTTCCGAGCTGGTAAAGGATCACGTCAGCGGTCAGCTCCGCGTTGCGCCGGAGCACGTTTCGAACCGTGTGCTTTCCTATATGGGAAAACCGCGCCACGAAGTATATCAGGAATTTATCCGCCGCTTCGATGCGTGCAACAAAAAGACGGGGAAGCAGCAGTACGCACTTCCGTATTTTATGTCGTCCCATCCGGGGTGTGACTTGGAGGATGCGGTGGAGCTTGCCGAGTACATCCGCGATATGGGATTTATCCCGGAGCAGGCACAGGACTTCTATCCGACGCCTTCCACACTTTCCACCTGTATGTACTATACCGGTCTTGACCCGCGGACGATGGATCCGGTTTACGTGCCGAAATCGCCGCATGAGAAGGCGATGCAGCGTGCGCTGATTCAGTACCGGAATCCGGAGAACTATGAGCTCGTCTGCGAGGCACTGCGCGGACACACCGGGAGGATCTGATCGGATTCGGACCGAAATGTCTCGTACGGCCGAGAAAGATGGCCGGGGAGGCAGGAAAACCGTCAAGAGGAAAAGGGTCCAACGGAAAAGGCTTTGGCCAGAAGACGGCGAATGACCGTTCCGGACAGGGAAAAGCCAAAACAGGCGGACGGCCGAAAAAGACGCTCCGCAACGTGCACAAAAAGAAATAAACACGCAGAAGATGAGCGGGGATCTTATCGAAGAAGGGAAATGACAGAAGAATGAAGATCAGAAAAGGGGATTACGGCTATATCCGCCGGGAAAAGAAAAAAAGACTGCTTGTGACACTGGGACTGTTCGTCCTTCCGGCCATCGTTTTTATTGTCGGGCTTGTGCTTGCAGACGGAAACAAGAGCAACATTTTTACGGTTGTCGCCGTAGTAGGCTGTCTGCCGGGCTGCCGCGCCGCCGTCGGTTTTATCATGATGGTTATGCAAAAGCCAGTGGACAAAGCAGTGTACGATGCCATTGAGGCAAAAAAAGGAAAACTGCTGATGGGATATGAAATGTATATCACACAGGAAAAATCGAGTCTGATGATCGAAGCAGCGGCGTTCTGCGGTGAGGAGATCGCCTGCTACACCACGCGCGCCAAAGACCAGAAACAGATCGAGGACTGCACTACGTATCTGAACAAGATCATCCGTGCCAACGGCTACAAATGCCATGTGAAGATTTTTGATCGGGAAAAAGCATTTCTGGAGCGCCTCGATTCCCTGAACCGCAACTACGATGAGCTGGAAAAGAGCGCCAGTGAAAACTTCAAACCGGATGAGCGGTACCCGGATCTGTCCCGCACGGAACTGGTGAAACACACGATGCTGGCGCTGGCACTGTAGGAGACCATTGCTATGAGAGAACTGACCGTGACAGAAAAAGACTGCGCGCAGCAGCTCATCAAATATCTGTCCAAATATATGGAGGAGGCGCCAAAGAGTTTCTTCTATAAAATGCTGCGAAAGAAAAACATTGTGCTGAACCAGAAAAAGGCGGACGGCAGTGAAAAGCTGAAAACAGGCGATACGATCCGGATGTATCTGGCGGAAGAGACCATCGAAAAATTTCGGAAAACACCGGAAAAACCGGCGGCTGGAAAACAGGTAAAGTATCCGAAGCTGGATATCGTCTATGAAGACGAAAAAGTAATTTTCCTGAACAAGACGGCAGGTGTCCTCTCACAGAAGGCGAAAGAGACGGATGTGAGCCTTACCGAAGCGCTCGGCGCCTATCTTTCGGAAAAAAAATGCCGGGGAGGAGACCATGTTCCGCGCCGGACTCTGCAATCGTCTGGACCGGAATACCAGCGGTCTGATTCTTGCCGGAAAAACCGTTGCGGCGACGCAGCAGCTTTCAGAACTGATCGCAGAGCGGGCTGTTGGAAAATACTATCTGACGGTTGTAAAAGGAACCGTGACAGAGACAGAGCGGATCCGCGGATACCTCACAAAAAATGAGAGGACAAACCGTGTTTCGATTCAGAGAGAGCAGCAGAGAGATGCTGTTTACATAGAAACCGCATACCGGCCGCTCTGTGCCGGAAGAGGCTGTACGCTGCTGGAGGTTGAGCTGGTGACCGGAAAGAGCCATCAGATCCGTAGCCATCTCGCGAGCATCGGTCATCCGCTTGCGGGAGATACGAAATACGGGGATGCGGAGTTTAACCGCCGCTTCCGGGAAAAATACGGACTGAAATACCAACTTCTCCATTCGTGGAAGGCGGTATTTCCAGAGCTTACGGGCACCTTATCGGATCTGTCCGGAAAAACCTTTACAGCGCCCCTGCCATCATCCGTGCGCCGGATTTTACAGGGAGAACATTTGACGGGAGAAGGATTATGAGCCGAAAAGACAACGAAAAGAAAGAAACAAAACCAAGAAAAACGGAGGAGACGAGCATCGGACGGGAAATCTGGGAATATGTAAAAATGATCGCCATTGTCGTGGCAGTCGTTGTTTTTGTGGAGCAGGTCATTGTCATCAACGCAAGAATCCCGTCTCCTTCCATGGAAAACACGATTATGACCGGAGACCAGATCTTCGGTAACCGCCTTGCTTATGTAAAGAGCGATCCGCAGCGGTATGACATCGTTATTTTCTATTATCCGGACGACGAGAAGCAGAAGTTTATCAAGCGCGTCATCGGACTGCCGGGAGAGACGGTTACGATCCGCGACGGAAAGGTGTATATCAACGATTCCACCGAGCCGCTGCGCGATGATTTCTGCCCGGAAACACCGGTCGGCGATTTCGGACCGTATGAGGTGCCGGAGGGCTGCTACTTTATGCTCGGCGACAACCGGAACGTATCAAAGGATTCCCGCTACTGGCTGAATCCGTACGTAGAGAAAGACAAGATCATCGGCAAGGCCTTTCTGCGCTACTGGCCGCTGAACAAAATTTCTCTGATTGAATAAGAACAGAACGAAGACGAGGACAGGAATTATGGCATGGACATCGAGGGGACTCCGCGGATCAACGCTGGAGGAAATGATCAACCGCACAAACGAGCAGTACCGTGACAGGCATCTGGCACTGATCCAGAAGGTGCCGACGCCGATCACCCCGATCAAAATAGATAAGGAGAGCAGACACATCACGCTGGCTTATTTTGAAAAGAAGAGTACCGTTGATTACATCGGCGCTGTACAGGGCATTCCCGTCTGCTTCGATGCCAAAGAGTGCAAAACGGATTCCTTTCCGCTCGCAAACATCCACGAGCACCAGGTCACGTTTATGAAAGATTTCGAGCAGCAGGGGGGGATTTCCTTCCTGCTGCTGTATTTTACGGCGCGGGACGAATATTATTACCTGCGGTATGAGACGATGAAAACCTTCTGGGACCGCGGACAGAACGGCGGAAAGAAGCATTTTTCCTACACCGAGCTTGAAACGTCATTCTTCCTTCCCAGAACGGGAAGCAGCGTTCTCGTCCCGTACCTGAACGGAATCCAGAAGGATCTGGAGATACGGGATTCGAAAGCGGATTAAAATTTTGGGTTGACAGGGAAAATGTTTTCCGATATACTAACCATAGTTTTAAATTTAATAAGGTAATATGGTAGCGAACTAAAGCGAAAAAGTGAGGACAACAAAACATGGATCGATTAATTCATACCCCGGAAGCGTCCGGGATGTCTACAATCAGGAATGTACGAAAAAATTATACCTGGAGAATCAGATTGAGCAGGTATTTCATGCGTTTGGATATCAGGATATTGAAACACCGACGTTCGAGTTTTTTGATGTATTCGGAAGAGAAGTGGGAACAACACCGTCCCGCGAGCTCTACAAATTCTTTGACCGCGACGGCAACACCCTTGTGCTCCGTCCGGACTTTACCCCGTCGATTGCACGCGCAGCCTCCATGTATTTCATGGAAGAGACGATGCCGATCCGCCTTTGCTACAGAGGAAGCAGCTTCGTCAACAGCAGCAGCTATCAGGCCGCTTAAAAGAGTCCACCCAGATGGGTGTCGAGCTCTTAAACGATGATTCCGCAATGGCAGACGCAGAGATCATTGCGATGACCGTAAAAGTTATGCTGGATGCCGGTCTTACCGATTTCCAGATCAGCATCGGCCACGTAGGTTTCTTCCAGGCGCTCGCCGAGGAAGCTGCTCTCTCCGAGGAGGTTCTGAACGAATTAAAAGAACTGATTTCCATTAAAAATCATTTTGGCGCCGAGGAGCTGCTGGCAAAACAGAACCTTCGAAGTGATCTGTTTGAAGCACTCCGTGATGTTCCGCAGCTGTTCGGAAATGCAGAGATTCTCGAAAAGGCAAAAGGCCTTACAAGAAATCCGGCGGCAAGAGAGGCGCTTGATCGTCTGGCTACGATCTATGAGATCGTTAAAGATTACGGCTATGAAAAATACGTCTTCTTCGATCTCGGCCTTTTAAGCAAATTCCATTACTACACCGGTATTATTTTCCAGGCCTACACCTACGGCACCGGCGAGCCGATCGTAAAAGGCGGCCGCTACGATGCACTGCTGCAGCACTTCGGAAAGAAAGCGCCGGCGATCGGATTCTGTACTGTCATGGAATCTCTGATGAATGCACTGGAGCGCCAGAAAATTTCTCTTCCGATTGCCAATACGAAAACGATGCTGCTCTACCCGGATTTTCTTCAGCCGCTGGCCGTAAAACTTGCTAACGAGCACAGAAGCAAGGGCATGGATGTCGCGCTGGTCTGCTTTGCAAGGGACAAGGTTCTTGCAGATTATGAAGAATACGGCAGAAAGAACCAGTTCGGCGGCATTGTCTATATTCAGAAGAGCGATTCGGTGCTTGCTATCGATTTGTCGACAGGAGAAGTACAGCCGGTGGAGCTGTAGGAGAGGAAGGGTACGAAAAAGATGAGATATTTGACCATTGCACTGACAAAAGGACGCCTGGCGTACCAGACGCTGGAGCTGCTGGAAAAAGTCGGCATCACCTGCGATGAAATGAAAAATAAAGATACGAGAAAGCTGATTTTCACGGACGAAGAGCATAAGCTCCGTTTCTTCCTCGCCAAAGGTCCGGATGTGCCGACCTATGTGGAGTACGGCGCAGCGGATATCGGAATCGTCGGAAAGGACACGATTCTGGAGGAAGGAAGACGCCTCTACGAGGTATTGGACCTTGGCTACGGCAAGTGCCGCATGTGTGTCTGCGGACCGGAATCCGCGCGTGAGCTGCTGCAGCACAACCAGCAGATCCGTGTGGCAACGAAGTACCCAAACATTGCCAAGGATTACTTCTACAACCGCAAGCACCAGACCGTTGAGATGATCAAGCTGAACGGCTCGATCGAGCTGGCACCGATTGTCGGACTTTCCGAAGTGATTGTGGATATTGTAGAGACAGGAAGCACTTTACGGGAAAACGGCCTGACCGTTCTCGAGGAGGTCTGCCCGCTGTCTGCGCGCATGGTTGTCAACCAGGTGAGCATGCGGATGGAAAATGAGAGAATTACTAAATTAATTCAGGATCTGAAAGGAGCACTGGTATGAGAATCGTAAAACTGACAAAAGAGACTACAGAAAATATTCTGGAGAATATGCTGAAACGAAGCCCGACACAGTACGGAACGTACGAGGCTTCCGTGCAGGAGATCATTGAGAATGTAAAAACAAGAAAAGACGCAGCCGTTTTCGAATATACCGAGAAATTCGACCACGCGGTACTCGATGCTTCTACCGTAGAAGTAACACAGGAAGAGATTGATGAAGCGTACAACATCGTAGATCCAGAGCTGATCGGTGTCATCCGCAGATCCATGAAAAATATCCGTGAGTTCCACGAAAAACAGAAACAGAACAGCTGGTTCACATCCACCGAGAACGGAACGATGCTTGGCCAGAAGCTGACTGCCCTGAACCGTGTCGGCGTATACGTTCCGGGAGGAAAGGCAGCGTATCCGTCCTCTGTTCTGATGAACATTCTTCCGGCAAAAGTGGCAGGAGTCAAAGAAATCTGCATGACAACGCCGTGCGGCAGAGACGGAAAAGTCAACCCGGTTGTCCTTGCGGCAGCAAAAGAAGCCGGTGCGGACCGCGTCTTTAAAATCGGCGGTGCACAGGCAATTGCAGCCCTTGCTTACGGAACCGAGAGCATTCCGAAAGTCGATAAAATCGTAGGACCTGGAAACATCTACGTTGCCCTTGCAAAGAAAGCCGTATACGGAAATGTCAGCATCGACTCCATCGCAGGCCCAAGTGAGATTCTTGTCCTTGCTGATGAGACTGCAAATCCGCGGTTCGTGGCAGCCGATCTCTTAAGCCAGGCTGAGCATGATGAGCTTGCAAGTGCGATCCTCATTACCACCTCCCAGGAACTGGCAGAGAAGGTAAGTGAAGAGGTAGACGGTTTCTTAAAAGTCCTCTCCAGAAGCGACATCATCTCCAAATCACTGGACAACTTCGGCTACATCCTTGTCACCGATTCGCATCAGGAAGCGATCGACACCGTAGATGCCATCGCACCGGAGCACCTCGAGATCGTGACGAAGAACCCGTTTGAGGATATGATGAAGGTACATAACGCCGGTGCTATTTTCCTCGGCGAGAACTCCAGCGAGCCTCTCGGTGACTATTTTGCCGGCCCGAACCATATCCTGCCGACGAACGGAACCGCAAAATTCTTCTCACCGCTGTCCGTAGACGATTTCGTGAAGAAATCCAGCATCATCTATTATTCCAGAGAAGCCCTTTCCGAGATCCACGAGGATATCGAGAGCTTTGCAAAATCAGAGAGCCTGACGGCACACGCCAATTCGATTGCCGTCCGTTTTGAGGGGGAAGAGTAAGTGGAGAACAGAACAGCCAGCGTAGAACGCGTGACAAAAGAAACAAAGATCCGCATGACATTAAATCTGGATGGAACGGGAAAGAGCGACATCCACACCGGCATCGGCTTTTTTGACCATATGCTCGACGGCTTTGCCCGCCACGGTCTTTTCGACCTTTCCGTTTCTGTAGACGGAGATCTTGATGTAGACGGCCACCACACGATCGAGGACACCGGTATCGTGCTCGGAACTGCAATCCGCGAGGCAGTCGGCGACAAACAGGGCATCCGCCGCTACGGCGACAGAATCCTTCCGATGGACGAGACACTGGTGCTCTCGGCCGTTGACCTCTGCGGCAGACCGTATCTCTCTTTCCAGACAGAATTTACACGGGAGAAAGTAGGAGAGATGGAGACCGAGATGGTAAAAAGAATTCTTCTATGCCGTTTCCTATGCGGCGCAGATGAATCTGCATATCAAAGTGCTTGACGGCGGAAATAACCACCACATCATCGAGGCGATGTTCAAAGCATTTGCGAAGGCACTCGATGAGGCAACTTCCTTCGATCCGAGAATTGCCGGCGTGCTCTCGACCAAGGGCAGCCTGTAAGAGCAGAAAAAGAGGAGAACAAGAGATGAAACAAGCATTAAAATGTGATTTTACCTGGGCGGATTTTAAGACAAACAGCGACGGCATGGTTCCGGTTGTTGTACAGGATGCGGAAAATGACGAAGTGCTGATGCTCGCTACATGAATGAAGAAGCGTTTGAGACGACACTGCGCCTTGGAAAAATGACGTACTGGAGCAGAAGCCGCAATGAGCTCTGGACGAAGGGACTGAGCTCCGGCCATGTGCAGTATGTAAAACAGCTTCTGATCGACTGCGACAACGATACAATTCTTGCCAAAGTAGAACAGGTCGGCGCAGCGTGCCACACCGGAAACCGCACCTGCTTTTACCGGACCCTGGCAGAATAAAAATTTTTGATTCAGAGCATAAAAAGAGCTCCTGTTTCACAGAATAAAATCTGTGGGACAGGAGCCTTTTTATGCGGTTCTGTATCGTTAAAAGCCATTACAGAAGAAGGTATTTTAAGATAAACAGAACAGCCAGGATGTACATGATCACGCTGATCTTTTTTTCTTTTGCTTTTCCGCTCAGGATCTGGATTGCAACGTAGGAGATAACTCCCATGGCAATACCTTCGGAAATGCTGTAGAAGAACGGCATAGCTCCGATGCAGATGTAGCACGGAATCGCCTCGGAAAGATCGCTGAAATCAATGTTGACTACGTTGGTCAGCATGTAGAAGCCTACCACGATCAGTGCCGGAGCCGTTGCAAAGGACGGGATGGCAAGGAAGATCGGGGAGAGGAACAGAGCGAGGCCGAAGAGGATTGCAGTGGTAACAGCGGTAAGACCGGTACGGCCGCCTTCGGAAACGCCGGAAGCACTCTCAACGAAAGTTGTTGTGGTAGAAGTACCAAGAACAGCACCTGCGCAGGTAGCAACAGCATCTGCCATCAGCGCGCCCTTGATGCGCGGAAGTTTTTCCGTTTTTGTCGAGCATGTTTGCCTTGGAAGATACACCGATCAGAGTTCCGATGGTATCAAACATATCGACAAACAGGAATGCAAACATGATCACGAAGAACTCGCCTGTTTTCAGAATGGAGAAATCCAGTTTTCCGAAAATCGGGGCAAGGCTTGGAATGGAAAGTCCGTTGGAAAAATCCGGGAACAGGCTGTAGAAGCCGTTTGCCGGGTTCGGAACGTAGAGACCGCATGCCTGGCAGATCATGCCGAGGATCCAGGTTGCAAGAATTCCCCAGAGGATGTTTCCCTTTACATTGCGTACGACAAGAACGGCGGTGAGGATAACACCGATGACTGCGAGCAGAACGGTGATTCCGACATCGTTAAACGTTCCTGCCACATACTCTGTTCCGTTTAATGTGGCTGCAGACTGCAGGTTGGCATTGTAGGAAGACAGGGAATAGAGGCCTGCCACGGTTGAAGAGTTCGACAGTACAATTTTTGCATTCTGAAGTCCGATGAATGCGATGAACAGACCGATGCCGACGCTGACTGCAGATTTCAGGCTGACCGGAATGGAGTTGAAGATCGCCTCACGGACGTTGGTCAGAGAAGTACAATAAAGATGATACCTTCTGCAAAAACGGCGGTCAGGGCTGCCTGCCAGCTATATCCGTAGCCGAGAACAACGGTGTAGGCGAAATAGGCGTTGAGGCCCATTCCTGGTGCCAGAGCGAATGGATAATTGGCGAAAAGTGCCATGAGCAGGGTGCCAAGGAAGGCTGCCAGAGCCGTTGCGGTAAAGACAGCGCCGTGGTCCATGCCGGTGGAGGAAAGGATGTTCGGGTTGACGGCAAGAATGTACGCCATCGTCATGAACGTGGTGACACCGGCGATGATCTCGGTTTTGACCGTTGTTCCATTTTCCCGCAGCTTGAATGTGTTTTCCATCAGCTTGCTAAACTTTTCCATAGTTTTCTCTCCTTTTGAATTTTGTAGGCGGAAATGTCGCCTCATAATATGGAAACATCCTAAATGTTACAATATTATCAAGTAGAATGCAAGAAAGAAACGAAAAGAATCTGAAAATTTCTTGTCGAAATTTTTAATTTTTCTATAGACAAATGTCATGATTTCTTTTATGATAAAAAAGGTGTCTTGTAAAATCTGCGTTAAGGAAATGTAAAATATTGAGACCAAAACATGAAAATGCTTTGACAGGGATTTTGAAAAGACATCAGAAAAAGACAAGGAAGAAAAAAGAATATGAGTGTAATAGTGTCTTTGATGGGCGGTCTGGGCTTCTTCTTATATGGAATGAAGCTGATGAGTGAAGGACTGCAGAAGGTTGCCGGATCCAAGATGAGAAGCATTCTGGAGGTATTTACGAAGAACCGTGTGATCGGTCTTCTGGTCGGTATTTTCTTTACCGCGCTGATTCAGTCCTCCAACGCTACAACCGTTATGGTGGTCAGCTTCGTAAACTCCGGTCTGATGAAACTGGCACAGGCTCCTGGAATTATCCTCGGAGCAAACATCGGTACGACAGTTACCGGACAGCTGATTGCGTTTGACCTTGCGGATATCGCGCCGCTGTTTGTCATCATCGGTGTTCTGATGGTTATGTTCGTAAAGAACAATCTGACGATCAGCCGTCTCGGCGAGGTTATCTTGGGATTTGGTATTCTGTTTATGGGTATCTCCGGTATCTCAGGAGCCCTGAACGAAGCAAAAGAGATCCCGGCAGTCGTCAACGCCCTCGGATCCCTGACGAATCCGTTTCTTGCGTTCTTAGTCGGCTGGGTGGCTACCGCGATTCTGCAGAGTAACTCTGCAACGGTCGGAATCATCATGCTTCTTGCAAGAGAGGGCTTGATGGGACTTCCGATCTGTCTGTTTATGATGCTTGGATGCAACATCGGATGTACGATGTCCGCTATTCTTGCCAGCTTCGGCTGCAAAAAAGATGCAAAACGTGCGGCATGTGTCCACCTGTTGTTCAACATTTCCGGAACGATTGTCTGCTCCATTATTTTCCTGCTGTTTGGAAATCAGGTAGTTGACTTCTTTATGGGTATTTCCGGAAACGAAGCAGGCCGTATGATCGCAAATGCAAACTCGATCATCAAAGTATGCCAGGTACTCCTGATGCTGCCGTTTACCCCGCTTCTGGTGAAGGCAACGTACTTTATCATCCGCGGAAATGACGAGGAAGACAAAAAGTTCGAGCTTGCCTACATCAGCTCGAAACATGCGATGTCCCCGACGACTGCAGTTCTGCAGGTTGTCCGTGAGATGGAGCGTATGGCACAGATGGCAGAGACCAACCTGATTCGCGCGATGAATACGCTGGTGACCCGCGATCAGAAAGAAATCGACGAGGTCTACCGTGTCGAGGAAAATATTAATTTCCTGAACAAAGAGATTACGAACTATCTGGTTCACTTAAATCAGGCATCGCTGCCGACATCAGACGTTATGCGCATCGGTGCGCTGTTCCATGTGGTCAATGATATCGAGCGGATTGGTGATCATGCGAGAATGTCGCAGATTCTGCTGTGCAGATGACGAATGACAATGTGACCTTCAGCAAACAGGGCGAACTGGATCTTTCCGAGATGCTGGATATGGTATTAAAAATTCTCGATGAGTCGATCGAAATGTTTGCAAAGAATGATCTGCAGCACCTGCAGGAGATCATTGATATTGAAAATTCCATTGATCAGGAGGAGCGGGATCTGCAGCAGAAGCATGTAGAGCGTCTGACCCGCAACGAATGTACGCCGGAAGCCGGCATGATCTTCTCCGATCTTGTATCCGGACTCGAGCGTGTCGCGGACCATGCAACCAATATTGCATTCTCCATTCTGGATGAAGATCCGGAAGAGAAAGCAGCCCGCGAGGCAGTTGCAGGAGCAGAAAAATAAGAAATGGATTAAGAGAATAGGAGAAAGGCCCCGAAACATTGGAGTTATGTTTCGGGGCCTTTCTTTCATGCTTATGATGTTTTTTATTTATGGATTTCTTTCACGGGAGAGCGGGCAGTCAGATCGAAGGAGTAGCGGAGGTCAGGGTATTTCCTCCCTCTGCAGAGCGGGATGAACCCGCATTCTGCTGGGAATCGCTCTGCTGATCATCTGAAGAGCTGGTGCTCGTTCCGAGGGTCAGGGAGAAGGTCTTTGTCTCATAGGATCCGTTGTCTGGAACCTGTACTTCCACCTCGATGGTTTCGCCGGCAGAGTAATACTGCAGCAGGGATTTCAGCTCGCTGGTGGAGGTGATGGAATGTCCGTCAAAGCTGGTCAGAACGTATCCGGATTTCAGACCTGCATTTTCAGCGGCACCGCCGGAGGTTACTTCGGAGATATAGATGCCGGCCGGCATATTGTATGCCTGCTGGATCTGGCTGCTGACATCGAGGCATTTGATGCCGATCGTTCCCTGATCTTCTGCGGCAACCTTTGTTCTGGTCTGCTCATTCATCAGATTTTCAATGATATCGGAAACACGGGAGATCGGGATTGCATAGCCCATGCCCTCTACCTCTGTAGAAGCAAGTTTTGCGGAGTTGATACCGATGACCTCTCCGTTCATGTTCAGAAGAGCGCCGCCGCTGTTGCCAGGGTTGATGGCTGCATCGGTCTGTAAGTAGGTCTTTCCGGTTGTATCGGTGGAAGAAGTATCTGCCGTTGTTCCATCGGAGCTTCCGTCAGAAGAGGAATCGCTGTCGATCACACGGTTTGCAGCACTGATGATACCGGTCGTAACGGACTGGCCGTAGCCGAGTGCGTTGCCGATCGCAACGACCTGCTCGCCGACCTCAACGGAATCAGAATCGCCCATCGTGGCAACAGCGATGCTGCTCATCGTGTCATCCGGGATCTCGGAGAGCGGAACGGCGATGACGGCAAGATCGTTATCGGCATCGGTACCTTTGATATTTGCCTTGCAGACCTGATTGTTTACAAAACTGACAGAAAGAGTATCGGCATCTTCTACTACATGGTTATTGGTGACGATCAGAAGCTCGGTGTCATTCTTTCCGATGATGATACCGGAACCGCAGCTTGTGGTCTCCTCGGTCTGCGGAGTCTGGGCACCGTAACCGAACATGCTGAAGTAGTTCTGTACTTCCTGTACGGACTGGTTTGTGATGGAGACGATCGACGGCATTGCGTTTTTCGCAATCGTGGAAACATCCATCGTTCCGGTGGAAGTGGAGCTTGAGGATGTGGCAGCGGCTTTTAAGAGGCTGCTGTTGGAAGTCGTCTGCTGTGCAGTGGTTGTTGTTGCAGTGGCTGTCGTGCTTCCGGCAAAGTGGTTGACTGCCTGGAAGGTACCGCCGGCAACACCGCCGAACAGAACTGCGCTTAAGGCGATGGCTCCGATTTTCTTTGCAAGCTTAGCAGCTTTTTTATTTTTGGAAGAAGGTTTCTTTCCGTTGAAGCTGTTCTGCTCTGCTGCCATCATGTTCTCATTATTGGTTTCGTTTTCGTTATTGTAGTTGTTTCTGTAGTCCATCATAATAAATACTTCCTTTCTGGTATCTGTATTTTAAACTGTGTTCCGGAACCGGCTTCCGGTTTTGTTTGCTTCCTTTTTTGTTTCTATGCTTTGCAGTATAATGGGAATCTGTGATGGAAATGTAGTAAAAATGTGAAAAAAATAAGTTCTCTGGAAAAGAGAAAAGTGCTACAATAAGAAACAGAAAAATGATCAGGAAATGAGGAAGTAATAATGAATAGAGGAATAACACAGAAACAGTATCTGGAGTTGGTCCCGCCGACGGAGGAGGACGCCCGCTCCAGCCAGATGCGGATACTGGATGCATTAAAAGAGAAAGGAATCACCGCATCATTTACCCTTCCAGCGCTGCAGAAACTGTATCCCATCTGCGATGAGGCAGACTATAACATAACGGTTTCCCTCGCATGGAATGGAAGCATCTGGCAGGCGGTTGATCTGGAAGCGGGCGATACAGCAGCAGAGCATTACGGCTATGCCGCTGATCTTGGAAGTACGACCGTCGTTGTGCGCCTGGTAAACTGCAGCGACGGTACCGTGCTTGCCGAGGAGAGCGAATACAACCGCCAGACTGCCTATGGAACCGATATTCTGACGAGAATCTTTGCCTGTAAGGATAAACCGGAGGTACTGCAGGACATCCGTGCGTGTACGATGGAGTACATTTACACTTGACTCTTTGAAAAACTTCGCCAAAAGACAGGAATTGTGCCGTCGGATGTTCTCTCAATGGTCGTATCCGGCAACACAACGATGATTCATTTCCTGCTGGGACTGGATCCGTTCTGCGTCTTTTCATCCCCGTACGCCGTGCGCGCGGACCGCGTCGGATTCCTTCCGGCGAAAGAGATGGGATTTCCCATGAAGGGATGTGTCTACTGCGTGCCGGGAAAATCCAATTACCTGGGCGGTGATATATTAAGCGGCATGATCGCAACGGAACTCTATAAAAAAGAAACGATCAGCGTCTTTTTTGATATCGGAACGAACGGCGAGCTTGTCGTCGGAAACCGGGAATTTCTGCTCTGCGGCGCAGGCGCTGCCGGTCCGGCGCTCGAGGGCGGCGTGGTCAAAACCGGCATGCGAGCAGCAGAAGGCGCTGTTGATACGGTAAAAATAGAAGACGGGAAAATCCAGTGCCATGTAATCGGAGAGGGTAAGCCAAAGGGCATCTGCGGTTCCGGCATTATCGATCTGCTCGCGGAATTATCCTAAATGGATGGATCAACCTGTTCGGCACCCTGCAGCCGGAGCGGTCCGAAAAGATCAAAGAAGATCCGAAGACGGGAGAATGGTGTGTCGAGTACAGGGAAGGACTGAACTTTTATCAGAGCGATATCGCCGAATTTCTGCGGACGAAATCGGCCGCCTATACGATGGTTGAGTACATGATGCGTGAATCCGGCATCTCCATGGAAGATATCGACCGGTTTTATGCGGCGGGCGCGTTTGGAAAACACGTCTCGAAGGAGTCAGCCATCACAATCGGCATGTATCCGGATATGGACCGGGAACGCCTCATCTGCGCTGGAAATACGTCGTTAGAGGGAGCGGAAAAAATTCTGCTGGACAGAACCCGAATCGAAGAGATTGACCGGATTCTCGAGGAGATGGTTTATATTCAGTTTGGTCAGGTCTCTGACTTTATTTCCATGATGCAGCCGCCCAGGCAATTCCACACACGGATCTCGAGCGGTTTCCAAGTGTACAGAAAAAACTGGAAGAAAGAAAACAGTAAATAGCGGCAGGCGCTTGACCGCAGTCGAATCGTGTCATATACTTGTTAATGATAATGAGAATCAACAAGGAGAGACAGATATGACATTGAAAGAACTGCCGATCGGAAAAACGGCGACTGTCCGTACCGTAGGAGGAGAGGGTGCGCTGCGGCAGCACTTCCTCGATATGGGAATCATTCCAGGTGCGGAGGTAACAATGGTAAAGTATGCACCGATGGGAGATCCTGTGGAAGTACGGATTCACAGCTATGAGCTGACACTTCGCCTTGACGATGCCGGACGGATTGAAATTGATGAGGTGCGGGATACCGTAAAAGAAAAGGAGCAGCCGGATGCCAGAGCGATTCCGCATCCCGGCTTTGGAGAGGGCGGAAAGTACCACAATAAGGCAGAGGAGCATCCGCTGCCGGAAGGAGAGCTGTTGTCCTTTGCGCTGGCCGGAAACCAGAACTGCGGCAAGACCACCCTGTTCAACCAATTAACGGGATCCAACCAGCACGTCGGAAACTTCCCCGGCGTGACCGTAGACCGGAAGGACGGTGAAATCCGCGGCCAGAAAAACACGCTGGTCACCGATCTTCCCGGCATTTATTCGATGTCGCCGTATTCAAGCGAAGAGATCGTCACCCGGAATTTCGTTCTGAACGAGCATCCGCGCGGCATCATCAATATTGTAGATGCGACAAATATCGAACGAAACCTGTATCTGACGATGCAGCTGATGGAACTCGACGTTCCGATGGTACTGGCCCTCAACATGATGGATGAGGTACGCGAAAACGGCGGTTCTGTGCTCGTGAACCAGATGGAAGAGAGACTTGGCATCCCGGTTATCCCGATTTCCGCTGCAAAAAACGAGGGAATCGATGAACTGGTTGCCCATGCTGTCCATGTGGCCAAATACCAGGAAAAACCGGGCAGAAAGGACTTCTGTGAGGCGAATGACCACGGCGGTGCCGTCCACCGTGCGTTGCATGCGATCATGCATCTGATCGAGGATCACGCCGCAAGGGCGGATATTCCGGTGCGGTTTGCGGCGAGCAAGCTGGCAGAGGCGATGCGCTGATCCTGGAGCAGCTGGCCCTCGATGAAAACGAGAAAGAGATGCTCGAGCATATCGTCTGTCAGATGGAGACGGAGCGCGGCCTGGACCGCGCGGCGGCGATTGCGGATATGCGTTTTAATTTTATTGAAAAAGTCTGCCGTGAGACCGTGGTAAAACCAAAAGAGAGCCGCGAGCATGTGCGGAGCACAGAAATTGACCGTGTGCTGACCGGAAAATATACGGCTCTGCCATGTTTTGCCGGGATTATGGCGGCTGTCTTTTTCCTGACCTTCCATGTGATCGGAGCATCGCTGCAGAGTGTGCTGGAGATTCTGATCGGAAAACTGACCGAGCTCGTGGACAGCGCCATGACAGCATGGGGCGTCAATCCGGTGCTTCATTCCCTTGTGATTGACGGTATTTTTAACGGCGTCGGAAGTGTCTTAAGCTTCCTTCCGATCATCGTCACCCTGTTTTTCTTCCTGTCCATTCTGGAAGACAGCGGCTATATGGCGCGCGTGGCATTTGTGATGGATAAGCTGCTCCGGAAAATCGGCCTCTCCGGCCGCAGTATCGTGCCGATGCTGGTCGGTTTTGGCTGTACCGTGCCGGGCGTCATGGCGAGCCGCACCCTGCCTTCCGAGCGTGACCGGAAAATGACGATCCTATTAACTCCGTTTATGAGCTGTTCGGCAAAACTTCCGATTTACGCGTTCTTTACCGCCGCATTCTTCCCGAAATACAGTGCCCTTGTGATGGTTCTTCTGTATTTCGGTGGTATCTTCATGGCTGTCCTGATGGCGATGCTGATGCAGGGAACTTTATTCCAGGGGGAAGCCGTTCCGTTTGTCATGGAGCTTCCAAACTACCGCATGCCGGGGGCAAAAAATGTCGGACAGCTTTTGTGGGATAAGGCAAAAGACTTCCTGCAGCGGGCATTCACCGTCATTTTTGTTGCCACGATTGTGATCTGGTTTTTACAGACCTTTGGAACGCATCTCAATGTCGTGGAGGACTCCAAGGACAGCATTCTCGCCGTTGTCTCCGGCCGTCTCGCCCCGGTTTTTCGGCCGCTTGGATTTGGAGACTGGAGAGTATCGACCGCCCTTCTAACCGGATTTATGGCAAAGGAGAGTGTCGTCTCCACACTTTCCGTACTGTTCGGCACGACCGCGCAGCTGACCGAAATTCTGACACCGGTTTCCGCATTAAGCCTTCTGGTTTTCTGCCTCCTCTATACGCCGTGTGTGGCGGCAGTCGCTTCCATCAAGCGGGAGCTTGGCGGCAGATGGGCAGCCGGTGTTGTCGTTTCACAGTGTGTGATCGCCTGGCTGGCAGCTTTTGTCGTACATGGCTTTGCACTGCTGTTTGGCATGTAAAAAAGAACGTTAAATAAGAAAAGCTCTGCAGAACAGAAAATGCAAAATTCTGATCTGCAGAGCTTTTGATATATGGCTGGTAAAAAAATGCCGGTTTTAAATTTTTCGTATCACATGCTTTAAAATTCCTGTTTTGTGGAGCAGAAAGATCGAGCAGTCCATAAACAGATGGGCAAGAAAGGTGCTCAAAATGACACCATTTGATTTCAGCAGAAAGCCGACATGGAACCCATACCAGCACACGAAACCGGAGTAGGCGCTCATGATGACAAGAAGCGGTAGATTTTCCAACACGCCCCGCATCGTTTCAAGAAAACTCTTGACCGTAAAGTCGAAATACAGGAAGCGGCCGACCGTCAGTGTCAGGAAATAGAGAATCAGGCCGTCGTAATTCGTGTCCTCGTAGATAAAGCGGATGTACAAAAGAATCAGTACAATATAGAAGACCGAAATCAGCCGCACCGACGCCTTCTGCTCCGGGTCAAGGTGCGTGAGCTTTACCAGAACCACATCGAGCCAGCTCGTCAGAAAGACGGAGAGCACGATAAAGACAAGAAGCACCACATCCTGATATTTCTCCCAGTACATCGAAATCTGCGGCAGACGCTCATCGATAATGTAATAGAGGGAGAGGAAGAGAAGAATCGAAGTGCCGGAGAAAACCAGCTCATAAAAGCTTTCCACAATCTGATACTGCCTGCGCTGGTGTTTTTTCCGGCGTATTTTTTTTGCTTTTTCCTCTGTCTCCTCTTTTAGCTGCCGTTGAATCTGCAATTTTGCAATCAGAAGCACAAGGGCAAGCACCAGAATCAGCCGAGCAGTGAGACAAGCAGAAAACTGCCCACATTGGCGGGATCAAAATAGTGAAGAATATAGTATCGTTTCAAATAAAATCACCTCTTCTGAAAATCCTTTTTTTTGATTTCTCTTCACTTTAGTACCAAATCCGGAAAAAGTAAAGTACAAAAATGAGAACAGAAAGAAAGTGTCTGATAAAAAATAACCGAAATGGAGAGAATAAAGTGATCGATGCGTGACAGGGTAGAAAAGATGACAATCAGTCAAACTCGGTCAAAACAGGGCGATAAAACGGGGAAATCCGTCATAAAACTCTAAACTTATGCAAATACGACAAAAAGAGAAGGTAAAATTCATGAAATATTAATGATTGATTTTGAATGAATATGACGATATAATAAGTTCATCAAAGCAAACACGATCAAAATAATGCAGGAGGGAAATATGATTTACACAGTGACATTCAATCCGTCTCTGGACTACATTGTATCGGTGGAAGACTTCAAGCTCGGCCTTACCAACCGCACAAGCTCCGAGCTGATGCTTCCGGGCGGAAAAGGAATCAACGTATCGACCGTACTTGGAAACCTTGGAATTGAGAGCACAGCGCTCGGATTTCTGGCAGGCTTTACCGGAAAAGAAATCGCGGGACGGCTCGACCAGATGGGAATTAAAAACGGCTGCATCTGGCTGGAAGAAGGATATTCCCGCATCAATGTCAAATTAAAGAGCATTGACGGAACTGAGATCAACGGACAGGGACCCGAAATCCCGGAGAAAAAAGTGGAAGAGCTGATGAAACAGCTTTCCGCACTCGGCGAGGGCGACGTTCTCTTCCTCGCAGGCAGCATCCCGTCATCCATGGCAGATGATGCCTATCAGAAAATTATGGAAATGCTCGACGGCAAGGGCATCCGCATCGTCGTAGACGCGACCCGTGATCTGCTGATGAAGGTTCTGCCGTACCACCCGTTCCTCATCAAACCGAACAATCACGAACTCGGCGAGATTTTCGGTGTGGAATTAAAGACAAGAGAGTCGGTTGTTCCGTATGCAAAACAGCTGCAGAAAAAGGGCGCACAGAACGTTCTGGTTTCCATGGCAGGCGAAGGAGCCGTTCTCGTTGCCGCATCCGGTGAGGTCTTTGAAGCTCCGGCCCCGAAAGGAAAGCTTATCAACGGCGTCGGCGCAGGAGACTCGATGGTAGCCGGATTCATGGCAGGCTACATGGAAAAAGAAGATTACCTCCATGCGTTCCATATGGGAATCGCAGCGGGAAGTGCAAGTGCTTTTTCTGAAAACCTTGCAACCCGGGAGGAAATTGCATCTGTCTACGAACAGATTACAAAATAAAAGGGAGGACGTCTCATGAGAATCACAGAGTTGCTGGACATCCGCAGTATTGCGCTGGATGCCGCACCGAAAAGCAAACAGGAAACGCTTGATGCAGCCGTAGCGCTGATGGTCAAAAGCGGAAAGATCACAGACGAAGATGCGTACCGCGCACAGGTTTACGCAAGAGAAGAAGAGAGCACCACAGGAATCGGAGAGGGAATTGCGATTCCGCACGGAAAATGTGATGCAGTAAACAAACCGGGCCTTGCAGCCATGGTGATCCCGAACGGCGTTGATTTTGATTCTCTCGATGGAGAGCCGGTCACCCTGCTGTTCCTCATCGCAGCGCCGAACACAAAAGACAACGTTCACCTCGACGTCTTAAGTAAACTTTCCATGATGCTGATGGATGAAGAGTTCACCAAGAGCCTTCGAAACGCAAGAACACCGGAAGAGTTCCTTGCCACTATCGACCGCGCCGATGAAGAGAAAAAGAGCGTAGATGAGCGTCTTGCAGAGCCGGTGGAAGCAAAAGAAAATCAGGTGAAGATTCTCGCCGTTACTTCCTGTCCGACCGGTATTGCCCACACTTACATGGCAGCCGAGGGAATCGAGAAAGCAGCGAAAGCAAAAGGATGCTTCGTAAAAATCGAGACACGAGGCTCCGGCGGAGCGAAAAACGTGCTGACTGCACAGGAAATCGCCGATGCGGACTGCATCATCGTTGCAGCCGACGCACAGGTTCCGATGGATCGTTTCGACGGAAAGAAAGTCATCCAGCGCCAGGTATCCGACGGTATCAGCAAAGCAGATGAGCTGATCGAGCTTGCGATGTCCGGAAACGCACCGGTTTACAAGAGCGGCAATGCGCAGACAGCCGCAGCAAGCACGAAGAAGAACAGCGGCGGTATCGGCCACCAGCTGTACACCCAGCTGATGAATGGTGTTTCCCATATGCTTCCGTTCGTTGTCGGCGGCGGTATTCTGATCGCAATTGCATTCCTGATCGACGGACTTCTTGTTGATATGAACTCCCTTGATGCCGCAGCCAGATCAAACTTCGGTACGATTACCCCGGCTGCAGCGATGTTCAAACAGATCGGCGGCGTGGCATTCGGCTTCATGCTCCCGGTTCTTGCAGGCTACATCGCCATGGCAATCGGCGACCGGCCGGCACTTGCCCTTGGTTTTGTCGGCGGTATGATGGCATCGAGCGGAACCTCCGGTTTCCTTGGAGCACTTGTTGCCGGTTTTGCAGCAGGCTACATTATCCTTGTCCTCCGCAAAGCATGTGAGAAACTTCCGGAAGCACTCGAAAAGATTGCGCCGGTTCTGATTTACCCGGTAGTCGGCATCCTTGCGATGGGACTTCTGATGCTCTTCATTGTAGAGCCGATCATGGGAACCGTCAACACGGTACTGAACAATGGTCTTGCTTCCATGGGCGGATCCAGCAAGCTGATCCTTGGCATGATCCTCGGCGGCATGATGGCCATCGACATGGGCGGCCCGTTCAACAAAGCAGCTTACGTATTCGGAACAGCAGCCATCGCAGCAGGAAACTACGACATTATGGCATCCGTTATGATCGGCGGTATGGTTCCTCCGTGTGCGATTGCACTTGCAACCCTGCTGTTCAAAGATAAATTTACAAAAGAAGAAAGAGAATCCGGTCCGACCAACTTCATCATGGGACTCGCCTTCATCACCGAGGGTGCGATTCCATTCGCAGCAGCAGACCCGATCCACGTTCTTCCGGCCTGCATCATCGGCTCTGCCTCGCAGGTGCGCTCTCCATGGCATTTGGCTGTACCTTAATGGCACCGCACGGCGGCATCTTCGTTGTACCGGTTATGGGAAATGCGCTGCTTTATCTGGTGGCAGTTGTCATCGGAACAGTGGTATCCGCAGTTCTGCTTGGAGTTTTAAAGAAAAAAGTTGCATAAAAGAGTAGAAAAAAGACAGAAAACAAAGTAAAATAAAAATATCAAAGATCCTATGGGAGGAAAAAATCATGAAAGAATTTAAGTATGTTGTAACAGATCCAGAAGGAATCCACGCTCGTCCGGCAGGAATGCTGGTAAAAGCAGTCAAAGAATTTTCCTGTGATATCAAGATCGCAAAAGACGGAAAAGCCATGAACTGCAAAGCCATCTTCGGCATCATGGGACTGGCTGTAAAACAGGGCGAAGAAGTTACCCTGACCTTCGATGGAGCAGATGAAGATGCTGCATACGAAGCAATCAGCAATTTCATGAAAGAGAACTTGTAATTCTACAGAGCCATGCGGAATGGAAGAAAAAAGTGCGAATCATGCTTGCATGAATGAGTGCTTTTTTCTGGAATTCCATATGGCGAGAAGCCACATCGAAATGGAGCGTAAGCGGAATTGAGATGGGGCTCTGGAGAATTACAATATAGTAATCGGCAGGAGCGTGTTTGAAAAACTTTCTGAAACTAAGAAATCCTTTTTGAACACGCTCCGGCTGTCTGGACAGAAAATTCGGATATCGAGAACAAAGGTGGAGAAAACTTATGCAGATTTATCAGGGAAAAAGCGTATTTTCCGGCATTGCGATCGGAAAGATCCGCGTATACAAAAAGAATGAGCGTCAGGTAAAACGTGTGAAAGTAGAAAATCCGGATGCGGAGATGGCACGGTTTGAGGAAGCAAAGGCAAAAGGAATCGCACAGCTTGGCGTTCTGTATGAAAAAGCATGCAAAGAGGTTGGCGAGGCCAATGCAGCGATCTTCGAGGTACATCAGATGATGATGGAGGACGACGGCTACAACGAGTCCGTCGAGAATATTATCAAGAGCCAGGGCGTCAACGCTGAGTATGCCGTTGCAACGACAGGCGACAACTTTGCGCAGATGTTTTCTGCCATGGACGATGATTACATGAGAGAGCGCGCGGCAGACGTAAAGGATATTTCCGAGCGTCTGATCTCCATCTTAAACGGAGACGACACCGACGCATCCTTAAACGACGAACCGGCGATCATCGTGGCAGATGACCTTGCGCCGTCTGAGACGGTACAGATGGATAAGGACAAAGTTCTTTCTTTTGTTACCGTACACGGTTCTTTAAATTCCCACACCGCTATCCTTGCAAGAACCATGGCGATTCCGGCACTGGTCGGAACACCGCTTCCGCTGGATGAGAGCGTAGACGGAAAGCTCGGCATCGTGGACGGATCCGATGGAACCATCTATGTTGATCCGGACGAGGAGACTCTTGCTGCCATGCAGAAGCGCCGCACCGAGGAGGAGGAAAAGAAAAAACTGCTCCTCACCTTAAAGGGAAAAGAAAATATTACACTGGATGGACAGAAAATTCTGCTGTATGCTAATATCGGAAACATCAAAGACCTTGCGGCTGTCATGCAGAACGACGCGGGCGGCATCGGCCTGTTCCGAAGCGAGTTATCTATCTTGAGCAGGATCACTATCCAACAGAGGAGGAGCAGTTCCGTATCTACAAACAGGCAGCAGAGACGATGGCGGGAAAACGCGTCATCATCCGTACCCTCGATATCGGTGCCGATAAACAGTGCGATTATTTCGAGATGGAAAAAGAGGAGAACCCGGCACTTGGCTGCCGTGCGATCCGCATCTGCCTGACGCGGCCGGAGATCTTCAAGACGCAGCTTCGCGCGCTGTTCCGCGCAAGCGCATATGGAAAAATTGCCATTATGTATCCAATGATCACAAGTGTCGGCGAGGTTCGCCAGATCAAAGCGATTGTGGAGGAAGTAAAAGCTTCTCTCGCTGAGCAGGGCATTGAGTACGGAAATCCAGAGCAGGGTATCATGATCGAGACCCCGGCGGCTGCCATCATCAGCGATGAGCTGGCAAAAGAGGTTGATTTCTTCAGTATCGGAACGAACGACCTCAGTCAGTACACCCTCGCGATCGACCGCCAGAACACAAAGCTGGATCCGTTCTTTGATCCGCATCACCCGGCGATCCTGCGCATGATTCAGATGGTTGTGGAGAATGCACACAAAGCCGGCATCTGGGCCGGTATCTGCGGCGAACTCGGCGCTGACCAGGAGCTGACAAAAGAGTTCCTTGCGATGGGCGTAGATGAACTTTCCGTTTCTCCGGGAAGCATCCTTCCGCTCCGCAAGATCATTCTGGAAACAAACGTGGCAGAATATAAGGCAGGAAAGAAATGTTAACACAGCAGAGACATGAGATAATTTTGAAACTGTTAAAGGAAAAGGGAAGCATCACCGTGACGGAAGTCCGGGATCTTCTCGATACATCGGAGTCCACGGTACGCCGCGATATCACAGCGCTCGACAAGGAGGGCAAGCTGGAAAAGGTATTCGGCGGCGCCGTGGAAGCCGGCCAGAAGGTGACGGCACACGAGTACACCGTTGCACAGAAAAATGAGCTGAACTGCGATGCCAAACGGAAAATCGCAGAATATGCGGCATCCCTCATCGAGCCGGACGATTTCGTCTTTCTCGACGCGGGAACGACAACGGCGCATATGATCGATTTCATCCGGGCAACCTCCGCCGTTTTCGTGACAAACGCCGTTGACCACGCACGGCGGCTGGCATCACGCGGGTTTAAGGTCATTCTGGTAGGCGGCGAGCTCAAAAGCTCCACAGAAGCCGTCGTCGGAAACCAGGCAATCCGCACGATTCAGGAATACCACTTCACCAAAGGCTTTTTCGGCACCAACGGTGTCACAAGAAGAAGCGGCTGCACAACGCCGGATGTCAATGAAGCAGTAATCAAAAAGACCGCCATGGAGCAGTGCCGCCAGTGCTACGTCCTCTGTGACGCAAGCAAATTTAACAGCATCAGTTCCGTTACCTTCGCAGACTTTGAAAAACCGATTTTTATCACGGACCGGAAAGTTCCCGGGTATGAGAAGAGCAAACATATCATCGTATGCGAGACGGAGCGAAAATAAAAAGCCAACATCTTACACGCACATAAATTGCAAAGCGCCCCGGCCCTGCAGATCATTTGGATGCAGGACCGGGGCGCCGTTTACAGACTTATTCTTTGATTTCCGCCAGCGTTACATCTGGATGATGATACTGCGGACGATGTTTCAAAAATGGAACTTTAAGCAGGGTAGCATTCTTGGGACACCAGTGAAGACAGGCATAACAGGCTGCACAGGAATGTCCTCCATAAAAATACGATGCAGTAACAAAATCTTCTTTTGGCAGACTTCCGTCAGATGTAAAGTTTGTTTTTTGTTCTTTTATAAAAGATATGATAGATTTTAACCGTTCCGGTGCTTTTTTCAGTCGTTCCAGATTTTCCTGCTCTGAGCTGATTAAACAGTTGCCTGGCATCTGCAGATCAAAGACAGCCGACAGGTTTGCACCGCTGCGGGAAAGTGCCTGACTTAGGCTGACAAAAGAATTTCCGCTTTTTCCATTGTTAGAAGTCATGACGACAAAAGTATAGCAGTCAGGATTGACCGTTAACTTCAATAAAAATTCTTTTACAATCCATGGCAGATCGCTCATGTAGGTAGGAAAGACAAAACCGATTATATCGTTTTTGCAGAAAAAATTGCTTTCTGTTTTATAATATTCTCAACAGGCTGATTCAGCTCTTTTCCAATTTCTTTTGCAGCCCAAAGCGAATTACCAGTTCCGGTAAAATAAAAAATCATAAGTTTTTCCCTCTCTTTTTGAAGTTTATGACGGAGAAATATTTTTATCCGTTTGCTTTATATTATTTTAAAACTATGATGTTGGGGTCAAAAGCCCCTCTATAGTACCTTGAAAAGTTCATATATTTTGTAGTAAATACAAGCCTAAATGGTTTACTTGCTGTATAATAGAGATATCTTAGTAGGAAAGAAGGCAATCTCTATGTCATTCAAAGAAAATACTTACCAGCAAATGTCATTTACAGATAGTTTTTCTGGATTAACTGCCAGAGAACAAAAAGCATTGGAAAAATCCTGGGCAAAAGTCTTTGCCGATGAAATATTTCCTGCCATTGATGAAAAGCGTTTTTCTGTCTTATACAGCGATAAGGCATCCAGACCGAATACTCCGGTCAACGTGATTGTTGGTGCGCTCATTATCAAAGAGCTTTTTGATTATTCCGATGACGAGATGGTCGAAAATCTTATGCTGGATTTTCGAATTCAGTACGCACTGCACACAACAAGTTTTGAAGAACAGCCTTTGAGTGACAA